>WLWH01000659.1_pt1 | contig 27367 bp, 39 predicted proteins | sample 6712741 | NCBI WGS metagenome assembly WLWH01 (sample SAMN12718694, study PRJNA515312) | sponge metagenome | isolation source: marine sponge | host: Mycale hentscheli | place: New Zealand: South Island, Marlborough, Capsize Point | collected 2003-05-01
TGTCGGAGGCATCTTTAGGAACACCAAGGATAGAATAATAGTCCATACAATTACTTATCGCCCAGACTATTACATAAACTTAGTACTGATTTACTTCTTTTTATTATCAGAGTATGCGTTACCAGCAAAGAATGCTGCTACAATTGCCGCTACTGAAACAAAGTATGTTGGAGCCATATCGCCTAGAATTTTTCCAGCTTGATCTAAATTTACTAATACTGCAACTACAACTGCAAATGGATATAGTAACATACCAAACATTGCAAACCAAGCCATATTGCGCATTGCGTCACGACGCAAATCTGCATCTTCTAGTTCTTTTCTTTTGAACTCTAAGTACATTGCTTGTTCTTCTTTTGAAACTTTGCCGTCACCGTTTGTATCTGCTGGATGGTGCCCTGCTGCTTTTACTTCTGCTTCACTCATTATCTTTTCCCCTCGAGATGTTTAATACGCTTTTCAAGCTCATCTATTTTAGATGTTATTTTAGGATATTTTACACGCCAAGCATTTGGATCATTTTGTAACCATGTCCAACCCCAACGTATTGCTAGGTACTCTAATGTAGCATCAAACTTTTGTACAGCCCAGGTTGCCATTCTTGTATCTTTGAACCAGAATAAAAATCCTGCACCAAATACTGATCCAGCCAATGCTGTATAAATCCATAAGCGATTGCTCGCCATTTGTTCAATCATTTCCCACATATTATTCCCTCGTTTATTATATATGTATTTATGTTAGAATTCACAGGCTACACGGGCACCGGGAGTTACTTCGATGTTAATATCGGAATCTACAGTTACTTTAGGATCAGGTTTTGCTTCGCAATTGATTTTCTTAGCACAACTACTTATCAGTAGTATCAGTATCAACAGGCTTAACAGCTTCTTCATAATATACAATAATTTCAGTTTGCTGTTCTATATAGCGTCTTAGGTCTGCTATGTTGATTGCAAGGTTTTCGTAGTCTTTCATTGATAGCACAACGTATGCTAATTCGCCGTGTTCGGCTGTAAATTCTTCCACAAAGGAATCGTAGTTTTCTGCTGTAACAACATAAACTCTAGTGTCTACTAGGTCAATCGGTTTTGGTCGAGCTACTGTCGGTACTGTTGTCTTCTCTATCTGTGTTACTACTTTGATCTCCGGTTCGCGGAACGTCGAGCAACCAGTTAGGAAGAGGAGTATCGCCATCGCCGCCAGTAGCGGCTTCCAACTCGCGCCATAATTTAGCTGTGGCACCATTCATCCTTCCTTCTAAATTAGCACTGTCTCTTATAGCATCTTGTACTAAATCTAACTCACGCAATCTATTGCGTAAGTTGTCGCCGTATGCTTCGGCTTTTTGTAAATCTTGTGTTAAAGGATTATCATTACCTATATCAACAAGGGAGGCTAAACCTGAAGCTCCACTTAAAGCTGTTTCAACAGCACCTTTTCCAACATTTTTTAAAGCATACCCATACCTTCCAAGATCAAGCATTGAAACGCTTTCTCCTTTAGGTGTGTAATTAGCATACTCTTGTGCAATCTTTTGCTTTATAGAGTTAACTTGATTACTATCTAAGTTAGATGGTATTTCAATAGTTTTTCCATCAGGTAAAGTAATTATCGGCACGATATCACCCCTGTGCAGGCAGATTATTTACAAAATCTTGTATGGTAGCTTGTGAATCTTTTATTGTTTCGCCACCTGTTCGTGCATTAGTTAAAGCTCCTTGAGGTTGAATTAATGCTATATATTCCTGAAGGAGCATTTGAAATTGAGGAGACTGAGCTAATATAGGATCGTCTTGCATAGCTTTTATCGCAGCAGATAGTTCAGCTATTCTTTGTGTTCTAGGATTAAGAGACTGTATTCCTTGAACCATAGCCACGTCATCTGCTATGCGTGATCTTTCTCTAGCGTCTTGATCTACCATTAAATCATAATTACCTTGTACTATTTCATTAAAATTAGTAGCACCTGCAATATTAGATCCTAATCCCATCATTAACATTCTTCTGTCTTTATCTTCTCTTTCTTCTCTAGTTGGATAACCAAAAACATCTCTAGCTTCGTTTAGTTGAGAAGATATTAAACTTGATGTTGATTGTGGTTGTGGTGGAGATGGAGGTGGAGTTGGTTCAGGTGCGAAAGGATCTAAAGCATTGTAACCAATAACACCAGCAATACCTCCTGCTGTTCCTGTTTTTATAGGATTTCTTGCTAATGCTCCTACAAACCTTTCAGTTTTGCCTGGGTTTCTAGGACCTTGTTTTCCGACAACAGGATTTTTAACTTGTTTCCATAATTGTGCCAAAGCCTTTTTACTTAATTTTCCTGCTTTGTATGCTTTATATGCCATTGATAATCCTTTAGCACCTAAACCAAGAGCACCTAGACCTGGTATAGCCAAGGCGTAATCTACTGGATTTGTAGGATCAAAAAGAGCACCATCTTTTCCAAAGAGCTTAATATCTTCTTCTTCTGTTTCTACTTCTCCACCTTCTTTATAACCTCTACCACCTGTACTAAATGGAAATATTGCTCTAATTCCAGCTTTCATATCATTTTCATCTTCGCTTTGGGAATCCATGAATGCAGTCATGTTAGGACTAAGATTAACTTCTCCTCTTAAATTACCTTCTCTATTTAAATTTACGTTAAAATTATCTCTTGCAAGTCCTAATGAATCAATTTGATTATCTCCAACATCAACATTTACATCAAAAGGCATATTACTATCTAGTGATTTTCTATTCATAGATAAAAGTTCTTCAACTTCTACTTCGTCTTCTATCTTATTAAGTTCATCAAACACTTCAGGAGTTATGGCTTCTTCATCGCCTAAGTATGGTGTTTCTCCTTCAGGTAAAAGATCCATTAAGCCACCTGGCGGTAAAGAAAACTCTTCTCCCATTTCATCACTTAATCTAACTGTTCTTCCTTCTGCCATCATTTGCATAGGTGGTTGTGGTTGCTCTAAATTTGCTATTCCCCCACTAGCTTCGACTGAGAGGTTGGGGGAGGATAAGTCGGTACTAGCAGGGGAAGCAACTGATGAAACAACGTCTTCAGCTACTGTTGGTGTTGGTGACATGTTTGTAGAAGAGTTTTGTAATGCCTCTCTGTTTTTAATTTCTACTAATGTTAAAGATCCATATATAGAGTTAGGATCGTCTACCATATCTATAAGTCTTTGCATTGGCATATAACTTAATTCTTCTTGTAATTGTATTATGTTTTTACCTAACATTTTGACCTCTTAATGCATTTGCTATTCCTAATGCTGTTAAACCACCTCTTCGAGGAACTCTTCCTCCTCCTGCCATGCTAACTAATCCACCGCCTGATCCGAATAAAGATGCGGCTTGTAAGCCTCCACCTATTAATCCGCTAAACAATCCTGGTTGTTGAGCGTATGTGCTAACTGTTCTATTAGGTTCAGAATATGATCCTTTAAGAATATTTTCATAAAAACCAAGTTGTCTTTGTGGGTATTCTTGTTGACGTAAGAAATCTTGATATCCCATATCAAGACTAGCTTGTTGTAAAGCTCTATCCTGCTCTCCTACAAGTTGTAAGTCTTTTAATCTTGCTTGAGCCATTGTTTGTTGCTGACCACCTAATTTTGAAAGTGCTATAGCTTTTCTTTCGTTAGCGGCTCTATCAAGTTCAAATCTTCTGTTAGCATCTAAAAATGCATCTTGTCTTCCTGTTTTTTCAATATCAGATAATTGTCTGTTTAAATCTCTTTGTCTTTCAGATTGCATTATAGATTCTCTATAGCCACCTAAACCACCTTGTGCTGATGCCTGATCTCTAATACCACGAGCTTGAATAGCTGATTGTCTTTTTGTTTCATCTTTTAAAGGATCAAGTGCTTGTTGAAAGTATGGTGACATATAGGCATCTGCAATTCCACCTGTCATAACGTCAGGAGAAGTTACAGTTCTTTGATAGGCTTGTCTTGATGCAATAGGATCGCCAAACATAGCCATAGATGCTAAACCTTGTTGAGACATCCTTTCAGCAGGTGAAAAACCTGCTAATCTTTGTTGTGAATAAGGTAAGTAAGGTTGATTACTTTCAAACTCTGAACGACCTAAAAGAGCTTGGAACTGAGGTAATACCTCAGGAGGCATAGTTAAGTTAGTTACTTGTGTTTCTGTAGGTGCTGAAGAACCGCCACCTTTACCAAATCTTCTTCTACGATACGTCATTTGTAAACCTCTTTTCAAAAGCTACGGCTTTCCTACTCCAATCATCTTCTTTAATCCAACTCCAAAATCCTGCTCTAGCTACAGCTTCTATGCCATCACAATGACAATCTTTAGCAAAACTTTCTAAAATATCTATAGCTTCTTTTGTCCACATTTGTTGTTTTACTCCTGCGACATGATCAATGTTTAACATTTTTAATCCTGTTGGATAATGTGTTATCTGAGTTATACCACAACCCATTAACTCAGGGAATTCTTCTTTTTTGTAAACAATCCATAAGTTACTTTCTCCTGACAAACATTCTTCTAGTAAATCACGAAGAGTAATTCTTCCATCGCTTCTCTTTGCACTTTTCTTTAAATGTTTTTCAGCAAAAGCCCATACATGAAGTATATCTTCTGGCTTTACTAATGTTTTTACAATTTCGTCTTTTTCATTCATGCTGGCATCACGTTGTCTAGGTTAATAGGATCAGGTTGTTTTTCTGTATCGTGTTTTTCTGTTCTGACTCTTGATAAAAAATCATCCATAATTCTTGCACCTTCTTCGCTGTTGCCATCACCTAAGTTGCCAACAACATCAGCAGGAACAATGTATTCGCCAGGACTTACCGCAACTTGCTCTTGATCTCCAATAACTCCATTGACCTTATCATCCATTCCGCCACCTTCTCCCTGAATCATACCTTCTTGTTGAGGTAACGGAATTAACTCTGCTTTTAATTTAGCGTATGCTTCTTCTCCGAAAAGTCTTATAAATTCTTGCATAATAGATCCGTCATCTTTTAATCTTCCTAGAATAATGTAAGACATTTTTTCTAATAGTTCTCTGTCTCCTTTAGGCATTTTTTCTTGTATGACAGGGTTTGATAAAACAGTTTCTACTTGATCAGATTTTTCTATTATCTGACCATCTATTTCTACAGTGTCAGAACTTTGCATTATTTCTCCGCCTACTGCATATAGATTATCTTCCATACCGCCTGTTGGTAATGGTTGTGTGTAATTTTCTAAAGTTTTAATTGAATTTAGTATTTGACCGCCACTTGCCATTCCAAGCTGTTCTTCAGTTGTAGTTTCTACTGGATTTAGTAAAGTTCCGTCATCTGCTAAAGAAGTTGCTGTGCGTAAAGGTACATAACCTTGTCCTGATGTAATCATGAATTCCACAAAAGTACCATCTGCTTGTGGAATAATTGTAAGTAAGTTACCTGTGTTAGTATCAAATCTTAAATTACTATCTGTATTACCAGTAGTCTCATTAACAAAATCAGTGTTTACTTTAGAAAAATCAGTTAATTTATCTAGTGTAGTATCTCCTGCAAAACTATCTAACTGATACATATAGTTATCTAAATAATTAGCAGGTGTTCCAAGTCTTTCTTTTGCTTCATCAGTTAAATAATCAAATATAGTATCATCAACATTTAAACGACCTGCGTCATCACCTGTTTGTACAATTAAATTTGATTTAGGATCTATTGATAGATCAGTAAATGTTGATCCTTGATCTGTAGCTAATTCTGTAGCTATTGTTGAATCTTTACCTTCTATCTCTGCTAATAAATCTTCTATTCTTGTATTAAGAGAATCTACCTCTGACTGTAAAGGATTAATTGGAGCATCACCTACAGGTGCTGATCCAAAACCAGGAGTTCCGTAGCCACCGCCACCAAAAATACTGTTTAACTGTTGATCTTGATATTGATAATAAGGAGTGTTCTGCATATAAGAACTTAAATAAGCAGGTATACCTTTTTCTACACTGCCTAAAAGATATTCATTGTAAGGAGTTCCGCCTGCAAATAAATCAGGATTATAAGAACCTTTATAAACATTTTGACCGCCTATGTTTACTACGTTAGGTATTCCTCCAGTTCCGCCACTACCTATTGTGTATTGTTGAGAGCTGTCACCACCACCAATAGTTGATGTTGGTTGAATATTAGAAACGTATTGATACTCAGGCATAAATCCTGGCATATAGTTATAAGGAACAGGAGTTAATCCTCTACCTCTAATTTTTCCTGCCATTTCTTCGTCTGTATAATAGTCTCCTGTAGCCATATTTATTCTAGTAGGATCATAACCACCATAAAGCTCTTTTTCAGGAATTTTAGGATCAGTAGGAGTAATATCTTCAGAAGATTGCGTTGTTACTGTACCATCTGTCGTATTACCATCTGTCGTATTACCACCTATGGTGCTAGTATTGCCTATGTAAGTTCCGTCTTTATCAAAATATTGACTATAATCTGTATTACTCCAATCATAATTATCCAAAAAATTTCCGCCAAACATCTTTCTTTCAACTTGTCCACCATTGGCATATGAATTTTCTATTCTTCCACCATCATAAGCAAAGTTATCAAATTTATTATATTTATTATTACCTCCTACGCTAAATGGTGATTGTGTTCCACCTGGTGTGTTTCTAGATGTGTATACTGATCCACCCATACCTGGTGCACTTGGTGTATAGCTATCTAGTATATCTTGTTTCTTTTTGTCTCTTGCTTCTTGTGAAGCTAAGTTGTTTGCTTCAAATTCCTTCATATCTTCTGTGACAGCAATACCACCTAATCCTGTAGCAGTTGGTATTAAGTTTTGCATTTCCGTTAAGCTACCTGCAAAGTTTTTAAAACCTTGTTTTGTTCCAAGATCTGCTAAAGTTCCTGTTCCTGCTTTTCTTCCTACTTCTACACCTTTTTTTGCTAATTGATCTGCAAAGGCTTGTTCTGCGGCTTGTTGTGTAAATCCTTGTGAAGTAAAGTCTGCTACGCCTTTTGATAAAGCATCAGGAGTAACAGATCCACTAAATTCAGGCAGAGGAGCACCTTGTAGTGCTTGACCTAAACCAAACCCTGTAAGACCTGCCATCAGACCTTCTTCTACACTACCTGTGACTGCTGTTGTTGCTAAACCTGATCCTGCCGCCCCTGCAGCTGTTAAACCTAAACCTGAAAGACCTGCGGCACCACCAAGAGCTGTACCTAGTGCTGTGCCTAAGAAAGGTGCTAATAATGGTAGAAATGCTTCAGGATATCCTGTATCAGGATTAATTGTTAATGGTGCAAGACTTGCTAATCCTTGAACTTCAATAGGATTAACATGCATAAGTGTTGTATCACCATAACGACCTCTACTTGCTACTTGATCTGCCATTCCTTTGTAAGGTAATTTCTTATTCATTATGTTGTCTCTACTCCAAATAAATTAAAACTTAATGTTCCATTTGTTGCATATACCTCAATAACATCAGATTCACTTAATGTGATGCCGATGACTGCGGCTAATGTATCTTGTGCACTTACACTTTTGTTATAATATATAAATTGTTTGCTGTCGTCACCAGCATTCTTTACTTTTATTCTAACTCTGAATGTATCTGCTGTACTTCCATGTTGATTACAAACTACTAAAGAACTTATTGTTGTTTGTGCAGGATACTTTGTATCAACTCCTGTACCTTCTCTTCTAGGAACTGTATACAGCATTGTAGCTGTTGCTGAAGAAGGTTTTAATTGTGCCAATACTTTAAATGTATCTGCCATTTAAGCTGTCCATTTTGGTGCACCAAGCAGTAGAAGTTGCATTCTTCTCACACTTTTAGCACTTGTTGTTGTATTTACTTTTTCTACTTCATCTACTTTTGTACTTATTTCATTTATAAAATTAGTAATTTGTTCACGAAATAAATTTTCATCTATAGAATTATATTCTTTTTGTGCAGGTCTTAAAGGTTGTCTAGCCATTATCTTCTCCCATCAGGATAAACATTCATTCTTATACCAAATAATCTAAAACTAGAGTCTTGATCTACATGCTTATATTTTAAAATAGTGGCTCTGCCTCTAGCCCTTAAATCAGTTTTTGTAGTAGATGAGGTAACAGTATTGCTAGATGATAATGCAGGTGATTCGGATGGATAATTTCTAATATATATTTCATTATTTAGAGTTGAGATATTACCTGTTAATTCTACGTCATTTATTACAGATGATACTGCAACAAAATCCTGCCCATCGCCTATAGCTATATCACCACTTTCTAAATGAGATGTAAAAGCATTTCCTGTAGCATCCGCAGATAAACTATTAGACCTATCGCCATCATCTTGCCTTACTAAGAAACTATTAATACTGTTAGATTGTTGACCTAATAACATATAATCTTCTTCGTATGCTGTAGCACCTGCTGAACGCCACATATTATTAAGAGTCCATGTATTTTCTACATAGTTATAAATTACACACCTTGTTGGATCACTAGAATTTGCTGAAGAAACAAGGTCTGAATTTGCTGTTCCACTACCTGCATATAAAGTGTTCATTTCATCACTAGGATAAAACCACCATACTTCATTGTATCTAGGATTAGCTACAGCGAAGACTTTTTGTTGTTCACTAATATCTAAGTCATCAAAGATATAATCTTCTACAGGGCAAGGTATGGGCTCTATAGCACCTGAATATTTATAAAATCCTCTTTCTCCCATAAAGTATGTGTTAGCACCTGCATTAGCACAAGCCTTTGGAGATATCATAGTTATTCCATCTTGAACTTCGTCAAATGAAAAAACTAAATCACCACCAATAAATTTCATAGAATAAAGAGATGTATCAGTCCATATCAGTATTTCTTGCCTTGCTGACAAAGCACCTATTATTTCTGAACCACTACTTAAATCAACACCACCTGCTGAGTTAGTAGCACGAGGTGTCCAATCCATAGCATTCTGTGTTGCTGACCATCTAATATGCATAGGATTAATTGTATCTTGTAAATAAGGATTACATCCAAAAGATATACAATGACCATCTTGATCACTAGTCATAACTTGTGAAGAAAGGAAAGGAGCATTAGATTCATATTGTTTTATTGCATCGCCTGAATTATGTGCCTTTGCAATAGTGTTATTTTTACCTCTTACACATCCTGTAAGTTGAGTCGCTGTAGAATTAGCATAATAAATAACTTCATCGCCAACGATAACATATCCATTATCTTGATAAAAACCTGCTGTTGATACAACAGTAATTGTCGTAGCTGTACGAGTTAAAGCACCATTCAATGTAGTAGAGGCAATATCTAAAGAAGAAATAGGAGGTGTTGTCTGTGATTGCGTTGAAATTAATCTTGCTCTTTGACTTGTTCCTGCTGATTTATCCCAATAGTAAATAGGACCTCCTCTAGGATTCATGAGAAGATCGTCACCAAAATTATCTTCTGACCATAATCTTAGTTGATTTTTATAATCAAGAGAACCAACACTACCCCATGCAACATTTTCTATTGTACCTCCCCAATCACTTGCACCCCATCCTGTACCCTGAACAAAACTGTTTGAACCAACAGCTAAATAAGCACTTACGGATACACTAGCTCCTCCACCACTTGCATTAGCATTAGCTGTAGAACTTGATAATGTAAATGTTGTTGTAGTAGGAACTGACAAAACCTCTCTAGTATCGTATGTGTCAGAAGCAACAGCATTATATGTTGTTAAATTTATACTTCCTATAGTTCCTGTCAAACCTGATATTCTTACTAAATCACCTGATTTTAATCCATGTGGATCAGTGCAAGTAAATGTTATAAATTGATTTCCTGATACACAAGCCACAGGATTGTTTCCTAAAACAAGTGCTGTTACAGGAGTTATATCTGAAGGTAAAGTTCCTTCTATTATATTATAGTTTGATCTAGTTCCTACACCTGTATACCTTGTGTTGTTACTAGCTCTATAAAGAAATATAGACCTGATATTATTAGTTGAAGCAGGATCTGTTGATGGTGATGAGGATGTTGTTGGAAGGCTAACCCAAGAAGTCCATCCTCCTAGTTTTTGTGGAACTCCATTAAAGAACCTAATAAGGTTAGCATCATACCATTGACCTTTAGCAGTGTACTGACTACCTACTTTATTTAATCCTGCTGGCGGTGTTAAGTCCTGATAAGGCATTATTTACCCATCCTTTTCATTGCACGATTCCCAAACCAAAATGCAATTACGCAAGAAAAGAGCCCTTGCGTTTCAACATCCCATGCATTAACAACTCCTCTTAAAGGATTATCACCATTCTGTACGGATATAACAACTTCTGTAATTTTAACAAAAGCAAACAAACCAAATAACAAGTAAGTAATTACAGGTCTTACAGAAGCCTGTAGTGAAGAAATAAACCTAGATTTATTGCTTTTACTTAATTGTTGATCGTGTTGATAAATAGATTTTGATTCTTCTATATCTGCTTGGGCATCTAACTCTTTAATTTTATACTTGGACATTTGCTCTGCATACTTAGCTTTAGCTTCGAGCATTAATAAGTCTTGTTTAAATTTAGCTTTCTTCTCGAAGAACCCTAATACTGAAGGCATAAAAGAAGTGCCGAATCCAAGTAAAGAGCCCAGCAATGATATCATAATTAGTCCTCAAATTTAAAAGTAAGATAAATGCTGTAACCTACTAAGCCTAAGGATATCAAAAGAAAGATAACGCTATCTATTGAGAATGCTATTAATAAAGAGATATAAGAAACTATTCCTATAAATATTGGTGATTTCAAACCTTCTACTAATGTATTAAAGTTTGATTTTATTGATTCTATTATTTTATTTAAAATATCCATTTTCTTCTCCTATACTACTAAACTTGTTACAACAACTATTGTTCCACTAATAACTGAAAACAAAGTTGCTATTATAAAATACTCTAGTCTTTTTACTCTGTGCAATGTTTCTTCTGATGTTTTTTCACAAGCTGTTACATGATCTATTAACTGTTGTTCCATTACCGCCAACTTTTTATCCACTTCTGCAACAGTTGTCTTTGCCATTTTTAAAACTCCTAATAACTACTAACTTCAAATATTGAATGACCTGAATTAACATTTGTAGGAGTAGTAAACTTTAAACCTCCAAATGTATTCCAACTACCATTTGCCGCAGCACCCATATTAAAATCTACTATTCTTGCTGAATTAGTGTTTAATCCTGATCTAGAGGTAACTTTACCAGTTCCATAATATGGAAGACCATAAGTTGATTGATAAGTTGTATCTCTTGCTAGATTAATTTCCCACCAAATATCTATTTGATTACTTGTTCCTGCTGTAGCTAAAGGTATTGTCCAATTAGCACCTAATTGATTATTTATAATAGCTGTTGATGGTGCACCTGATGAAACATCTGTGTAAAAACCAGAGCTGTAATAATTTCCTACTCCTGTTTGACCTGTTGTGGATATAGGTTGTATTTGAAGGTTTCCACTACCACCATTTGTAACACTTATTTGTGCAGAACCTGTAAATCTATATCTATTATAATTAGCACTTGTATAAATATTATTTACTGTTGTTCCTGTTGTTAAGGCAGACTGATTAATTAATTTTATTTGAGAGCCGTCTAAAGATAAGGTAACTGCACCTGATGATTGGGAAACAACTACTTGATTAGTTGTTCCTGTTAAAGAACTTACACCAGGAGAACCTGCAACACTTGATTGCATATTACCTGTTCCTTTAGAATATAATAAAGCATCGTTTCCTGCTAATATATTTACACCACTATCTCCGTTACTCATTTTAATTGTAAGAGTTTGTGCAGTTGAATTTTTTACTAACCACATTTTTTTAAGTGTAGATGGTTGCAGTATTACGCTTCTACCAGTTGTAAGAACACCTCCTGTATCAGTAAATTCTAAAACTTGCTCACGACCACTTGGAGAACCTGAAGAACCTGTAGCTCCATTTGCTACTGTTATTGTTAAGTTTGCATCGGATGTAAAGTTTTTAGAATTATATTGAAGAGACTCGTCAACGATATCTAAATTAGTATTAGTGCTTGTACCCCATGTTCCTGCTTCATCGCCCTGAGTTATTAATTTTAATCCTAAATTACTAAATGTAGCCATTTATTTCTCCAATTAAATATTCTTTGAGGAATATTTATGCTGCTATTTCTACCCAATTTGGGTTTTGATTTGTATTAATTTCACTCCAAACTAACACATTTGCTGTAGATACTGAAGCAGAAACTCCTGTGACTGTTGCAACTGCACTTAAAGATATGGTTACAGTTCCTATAGCACCTGTTGCTTGAACTCCTGTAGGTACTACAATCATTTGAGGTATTGCTGTTGCATCCCCAACTGCACCTATAGATTTAATTTCAACATTTGCTTCTACACTAACAGCAAAACCCATTCCACTGTGAATATTACATTTTACATATAAAGTGCTAGGTGCATTATTAGCCACAACAATTTGTGTGTAAGCTCCTGACTGACCAGGCGTTCCTACTACTGTAACTCCATCAGTGTAATTTGAGCCATCTTGTGTCGTACTAAATCTTAATGGATGACCTGAATTACTTGAGTCTGCTTGATCAAATATGTAGGTAAAACCTTTGTGTAGTGCAGTAGGCATTACTTGTTGGAAATCGTTTACAAAGTATTTATTTGAGCCACCAACATTTTGTACTGTTATAGTAAATGTTTCATTACCACGAGGTTTAGCAAAAACAAATCCTGCTCTACCAAGAACTTGTCCTATAGCACCTGTTGCTTGAACTCCTGTAGGTATAACTAATTCAGGAGATGTAACACCTACATTGCCAATAGCACCTGTAGCTACAACCCCTGTAACTCCTTCCTCAACATTATTAATTACGCTAGATTGTGCGTATGCTGCTTCAGAATATGTTGTAAAACCAAGTGCCATTAATTTATATTACTCCTAATATAAACAACTTACACTATTCTACTGTGAATTGTCTATCCTGAGATTCTATTAATTGTTTAATTTGAGTACCTAATTCGGTTGAATCAATTTCTAGTAAAGCATCTAAGAAATCTTTTTTATCACTAATAACAGAGAAATTTACATCATAATTATGCTCTATTCTCATAGTATGAAGTGCTTCTAGTTCTTTTTGTTGAGGAATCCATTCCTCTTTTTTTTGTTCAGTCATTTTTATACTGATGGTTGAAATACTTCAATTCCTAAAGAATCAATAGGACAATCAGGAATAACTATATCATCAGGATTTTCTTGAGATTCAGGTAAATCTCTAAGACTAGTTCTCCATGCTTTTAAGTCTGTTAATTCAGATTCAGTTAATGGTGTATCAGAAACTAAAGCCCAATCTGAATCATTCAATAATTTATTTCTGTATTCTCTTATTCTTGCAAATAAATCAACATCATAACTGTCTATTATGTCTTGAACATCAGCTTTTGCTTGATCCCATTCTGCATCTGTATAATCCTCAACAACTCTTACGCCTTCAGAATTACGAATTGCTTTTTTAGGTCTTACTGTAAATACCTCAAAATCTGCTTGTGTGTACGCCATATTATTTACTCCTATTAAATTTTTATCTTAATTATATTAACTAATCAACCTTTAATTACTAATGTCTGCCCATAATTCTATTCTACCGCCAGATAAACCAAATGAATTAGTTGTAATTTGTCCATTACTTCCGTTACTTCCATTGTTTGCTCTACTAAAATCATAAGGAATCATATATAGATCTACACCTCTAGCATGATCGGTGTTGTATGGATAATATGTAGAAGTGCTATTATAATAAGGCATATGTCTTGTGTATGCACGACTCAAATAATTATTATTATACTGTCCGTCTTTTTGATAAGTAAAATCACCAGTTATATCCCAACCATCTTTTCTGTTAAATATTTCAAGTGTTCCACTAAAATCAGATCTCATTGCATTATTTTTTGCAGATGCTTCTTTAAATGGATAAGTTACCCCTTGAACAGGTCTACTTCCTTTGACTGTATTTCCATTTGCATAAAACATACTACCGCCATTATTTGTAAGAAAACGATAACCAACCTGACTTCTTTTTAGATAATTATTGTAAGCTCCACTTATAGTGTACTGACCATTTTGACCACTTGAAGTGTTAGATTGAGTGTATGACCAATTAGCATTAGAGTTTAACCAAACATATCTTTCATATGACTCAAAACTAGTATTAGTAGCTATAAGAGATCCTTGATTATTATTACCAGCCATTGGTTTAACAAACATATCTAATCGTACATCACCAGTTTCATTAGTAGTTGAGTTATATGCCCAATTAAGATTATCAAACTTTATAACAAATTTAGTTATTTTATCAGTGGTACTAGCCATTGATGTTGGAACATACATACCCTCATTCACATTACCTGGATTATTACTAGCTGCATATATTACTTGCAGATTGCTTGGTGGAAGATTGTTATGAAAATCCCAAACTCTAATTAATTTTAAACTATTATAAGTTGTTCCTGGAAGTGATACTGTGTTTTTTAAAGAAGTTTGATCTACGGATGTATCTACTGTAGCAAAGTCTAAATTACCACTGCCATCTGTTTTCATAAACTGACCACTAGTGCCGTCAGTAGAAGGAAGACTCATTTCTGATCCTGATTCACCAACTTTAAATTTTACTTTTTTTCCTGCACTAGCTTGAAGAGTTAAATCTGTTGAATTTGTTGATACAATCGAGCTAGTAACTAATTTAGATACCATTTAAATCTCCTAAGATACTACGCCATCTTTAAATCTAGCGAACAACATAAAGACACCATCTCTCATAAGAACTTGACTTGCCCATTCTATTTTCATTCCTAAAGAATGTTTTAAAGTGCTTGGAGTTGTTTTGTGAAATCCTTGATTTGGAGCTGTATTATTTGACTTAACATAAGTTCTTTGACCTGGTAATTCACTAGTACGATAATTAGTTCTTCCCATTGATCCTTGTCCAATAAAAACAGGATAAGCAGCAGAGTTCCACCAAGTTCCTACTAATTGACCAACAGGATGTTCATTAAAAGATGCACCTAAGTTTCCATCCCATCTAGTTCTGTTTGAGTAAGAATTATAATTTTTTCCTACATTAAAATACACATTATCACCTGTTGTTCCCATAGTCGATGAAGAACTATCAACATTCCAATCTTTGTACTGATTAGCATAACCTTGTTTCATGGTGTCGCCACCACCTGGTGCTCTAGAAGTAGTAGTTCCGTCTTGTCCCATCATAGTAATTCTAAAATTATCATCATAACCTGCTGTTGTTTGAGACATTGTCATTCCGCTTAAATAAAGCTCTAAAGTTAAAACATTTGAAGGATCAGTTGTGTAAGAAGAAGGAACAGTTAAAGTAACAGAATTAGCATTAGCTGCATTATTTAAACCAAAAAAATATTTATCGCAAAGTCTTATACCTTGGTGATTTCCATCAGGAGTTGATAATGGATTACTAGCAGGAGTTACAAATTCTAAAACCCCACCTGTTCCGTTTGTTTGTAATATTTGACCAGCAGTTCCGTCAGAAGCAGGCATTGTATACTCTATACCAGCACTTCCTATTTTTGATGATTTATCTGTCCAACCTAGATTAGCAGAGCCATCTGTTTTCATAACTTGCCCTGTAGTACCATCAGCAGATGGTATTTGAAAGGCAGTAGTGCTTGCTTGCGATTGTATTTTTTTTACAACTATTTTACCCATTAGCTTACTACTCCGTCTTTAAATGTTCCATATAGCTCAACAACACCTGAAATCCAACTATTTGTTGCGTTATTGTTAATTTTAATGCCCATTGGATGTCTTCCTGTATTATTACCAGCAGCTAATTGACCACAAAAATTCATCAAATATACTTGTTCATTCTTATAATTTGATGGAGTATTAGTGTCATAAGTATAATCAGTTTTTGATATTATACTTGGAGAGCTACTAGGATTAATATAAATATTAGCATTCCAACAACCTGAACCATTAGTTGCTTGATTTGCATTTAAAGTAGTTGAACTAAAATAATCTTCATTAGAAGCACCAGAGCTATTTCTGTATACATTGTATCTAGTCATCAGCATCTGTTGAGATGTGTTGTTCTGCATTATGTTGCCAGTTATACGAGCTTTACCACTTACTCCAAAACTATTGTAAGTACTTGAAGGGTTTTGTCCATTACCACCAAAAAAATCCGTTCCATCTTGTTCTAACAGTTGTATTGTAGGTCTATAAGTACCACCACTTCCTGTTTGCATACCTCTACATGCAACTCTCATTGATCTTATAGTATTTAGATCAGTATTTGTATAACCTGTTGGTACAGTTAAAGTAATTTGACTAACATTACCAGCAGAACCTGAAATTACATATCTATCAAGAAGCCTTTCTCCTTGGTGATTTCCATCAGGAGTGTTCATTGGATTAGTTGAAGCTCCAGTTGCTGTCAAAGCACCATTTGCATCCGTAACAAAAGTTTTATCATCGGCTGCACTTGCAGGAAAAGTTATGTTAGTTCCATTTTGTGCTTCTAACTGAGCTCCTCCAAAAACAAGATTACCTGCATTGTTTGATGATTGTAAAATTTGTCCGTCAGTACCATCTGCGGTTGGTATAGTTAAAGTTGGAGAACTACCTGTTGAATTTTTTAAACTGTTTACTACTAAAATACTCATATCTTTCTCCTATGCACCATCGTTAAGACAATAATATAGTTCCGCACTGCCTTTTTTAAAACTACCACCATTTAACATTTCTAATTTAAAACCTGCCGCATAATCTGTGGACATTTGAAAATTACCTTGATTGCCTCTTCCTTGATAAACTATTGAAGATGAAAAATTTTGATTATCGCCACCACCAGTATATCCATTTACTTCTACAACACCATCAAAGTCGTATTTTGCATTATAATGGTGTAATTGGAAATTCATGTCTCTTCTTGACATACCACTACTTTGAGATGTTAACCTATTCCAATCACCATAAGTACCATTAACCTGACCATTACCTATTGTTGTTGAGCCAGGTCCATTATTTATTCTAATTTTATTTAAGTTTGGTGTGCTATAATTTGTTCCGCCACCATTTGATATAGATTGATTAAGATGACCAATCTGAGAACCATTTGTAATATTATTACCAGCTGAATTTATAGCTTCAACATTCATATACCAATTACTATTTTGTGCACCAAGACTATAAGCTACTAGATAATAACTAGAAACATCTGAAGCATTTACACCACTAGGTAACAATAAATTCATTCCACTAACTCCAGTATTAACACCATTTGACTCAGTTCCATCATAACCACTAATAGTAGGATTAAAATCTGCTTTATCAGCAAGTCTCCAACCAATATGAGAACCTATTGACATTGGATCACCACCACTACTAAACCAACCTAATGTTCCACTTCCACCTGTTCCTAATGCTTTTCCTGCTTGAATGTCAGAAGGAGCTGTGTAAGTAACTGATCCTGCTGCATTTGTTACTTTTTGAAGTCTATCTCTCCATGAAAGAACGCCTGAACCATTTGTTTGTAACATATCACCTGCGGCAGGTGTTGCTGTTGGTAAGGTAAGAGCTGTTCCTCCGTTATATTGTATTTGATCTACTGTTAATAATGACATTTTATTATCCTATGCGTTTAATGTAACTGTGTCACCTAAGTTTAGTGTGGCATGAGAAGTTGCATCAATAACTTCAACACTTCCTGAACCAGTAATTGATACTGAGCCTACCACATTAAATTGTCCTAAAGCAACTGTAATTTCTGTGATCGTACCATCAGACCAAAAAGGTGAAACTTCATTGGAGTATGCTGTATCTGCAATATAATATACTGAATCATCAAAAACAGTTATTGAACCATTTGCACCTATTATTGTTCCATCTTTTGCTGTAAATACTGCACCTAGTGTAAATCCACCTGTTGTTTCAGGTATAACATTTTGTGCTCCATTAATATTTCCTGAAGCAGAAGATATATCAACAGCAGATAAAACACCTGCTCTTTCCGCAGGCATCGTAACAAATGCTTGTTTTTCACCTGCACCAAAATTAACTAATCCATTTGAATTAGATGATTCAAAAACAAAATCTCTACTTAATGTAGTACCACTAGATGTGTAAGTTCCTATTCCTGTTTCAAATGTATTGTTTCCTGTGTCTACAATAGCGTATTGCGTTCTTGATCCGTTACCTAAAATACTAAAAGCCTGAAATCCATCAACAGCACCTGCAAGATTAATAGTACCTGTACCTGTTGTGGTAGTAGTTTCTTTTACTCTATCTGATATTTTCAGACTAAAGTGAGGCATTTAGGCAAGCCTTATTATAGCATTCGTTGCGTCAGCAGTTGGGAACTGAACTGTAAAATCACCACTTGTAGATGTTTTATCAGCACCAAAATCTAAAATAGCAACAGCCGCATTTGTAAGATTTGTATTGTAAATCATTGCACCTCTTGCGGTAATAGAACTTGCTGACCAAGTAATATCACTAAAATCACAAAAAGCTGTAGTTCCTGAAGTTGCAGGAGTTGCATTTGTTAATACCTTTCCACCTGATACATAGTTAGTTCCACTAGCTTCATTGCTTGTAGTAAATACAGTTGTACCAGCATCTAAACTTGCGGCATTTGTATATAAAGCAATTTTAAAAGTATTACCGCCTGCACCAGAAGTTTTAAAATTATGACCTGCTTCTAATAATTGTCTTTTAAAGCTAGTTGTCATTGCTTGCGTTATCGCCATTATAGTCTCCTAATTATATCTGAGCCACATTTGTGACCTTCTTTTTCTAATGTGTATATTAATGTACTTCTATCTGATTGAACAGCTTTTTTCATATAATCTAATACAACAGTATAAATATTATTTTTAAACTCTTTTGCCTGTTGTTGCAAGACAGGATCAATATTATCTGAATATTGTATAATTCTATTAGTTGCTTGTTCTGCCCAATACTCTGCTGAGTGTCCTGAATTCTCAGTTGTTGAAACAATTACACTACCTACAGATAATCCTATATTTTCTGACATTGACATTAATTAGCCTCCTCTAACTTTGATTTTATTATTTTTAATTCTTCTTCTAGCATAGCTATTTTTATGTCTTGAATAGCGTCATCAGGTAAAGCTCCCATCTGCCCACGCGGCCAGAGTATCCTAAATTCTGAATTAAGCTCTATGTCTTTTGATATTAAAATAACATCGTTTTCTAAATTGTTAATTCTTGATTCAATGCCAAAGTATAGCCATACACTTACAGCTACAACACCAATCATACTAATTAAATTTCTTATTGGAATTTGTACTTTACTAGATTCTGAAACTGAAAAATCATTCATTGAACTATTTGTCTTGGTTGACCAAATCTATAACTGTCTTGCATATCTTTACCTGCCGATTCGTTTCTTAATCTAGCAAGAGCTTCTTGATATTGTTTTTCGTACTCTGCTTGCATTTCAGGTTGACCTTTTAAAAATAAATTTGCTTGGACTAAAGAACCATATAATAAGCACTCAGGTGCATTTGTTCCTAGCCATGTTACTCCACTAGAAACTTCTGTAATAGATGGTGGATTATAAAAATAATGTAACTCAGTTGTATATCCATCTGTGGGAGTAGGAGCTAACATAAATGTATCATCATCAAATAATGCATAATATTTAGGTTCACCTTGAGTAGACGCATTGGGATATGCTTCTCTTAAAAAAGCTACTTCTTTTAATAATAAAAAAGATTGCTTACTATTACTAGTAACAGATAAAGAAAAAGGTGATAAAAAATCAGAAGGTGTAGAAAGATATTGTGTACCTGCTGACATTTGACCTTCTACATTTTTTCTAAAATTAGGTAACTGACAAGTTCTAAGTATTCTGTCTTCTGCACTTGTTATAAAGTTATTTATATTATTATTAAATGTGGTTTCGTCTGTATTAGAATAATCTTTAATTGCTTGTATTAATGTTGTGTAAGTGTATGACATAATTTAACTCGTTACTATTGTTACAGAACCAACTGCTGTATTCATTAATAAATTTCCTGATCCTCCACCATTGCCATTACCAACAGGATCAAAAGCAAAAAGCCTTCTACTTTGATCTAAATTTTGATCAGGTCTTGCGTAAGGCAATGCTTGTGCATCTTGAAAAGTATATCTTCCTTGAAAGTTTTGAGCCGCATCTTTATCCCAAACATCTTTTCCTACTAAAAAACCTGTTGGATTTCCACCAACAAACTCTCTTTTTAAGTCTTTTAAATCGTACCTAAATCCTGTTCTGTCACAAAATCCAAAAGCATATTTTCCATTAGCGTACTTAACCATTTACTGACCATAACTATAACTGTAAGGAACAAATTGAACAGTTGCTTTAACTCTATCTTCTTCAGAAGCCAATCTAAATTGTTCTTCATAATATTCTTTTAAAAGTACAACTCTTTCTTTTGACTCAGGTCTTTTAATTGCAATGTGCAGTGCTAATCCTGCAACTAAAGCAGGAAGAAAACGAACAGGAACATCAGCATCTAAACTTGCTACATCTCCCATATCTTGAATTCTTCTTAAATAATAATAAACTAATTTATAAGGTTGTGCTGAATCAGGAACTGGCCAGAGATTAACCTCAGGTCTTTCTCTTTGTCTGTTAATCCATACTTGTATAGGTCTTCCTGTAGTTAATTTATTTGGAATACCTGAGTAGGTAGAATTACTAATTCTTGTTAAAGGTATATCTGATTGACCTGTTGTACTGCCTTCGTCTGTTCTAATAAACTGTTCTATTAATGCTACAGCATCTGTTTCTATATTGTACTTAGCAGTTCCTGCAACAATAGTAATTTCACCTTTCTGTACTGTCCAAAGGTTAATTCCTCTATTTTGCCATTCCAAACAAAGTAAATTTAAAGATCGTCTAGCAGTTCTAAGATCGTAACCTGTACGCATCTCTAATCCTGCTCTCTCAAATGCTTCTTCGCAAATCTCCCCTATATCTAAATTGAATGTCGAAGTTCCTGAAGTTGTCATTTAATACCTATTTAATTTATGTTACTTATCCTTTTTATCAGAATATTTGTTTAAAAGAAACATAAGAAATTCTTTTCCATATTCTATATCAGAAAAACAATGTGTAAAGCTAGTACCTTCTGCAAAAGGATCTATTACTTGCATAATAGCTTGACCATTTCTTTGTTCATCTAATCCAAGATTTCTTGCATAATCATCAAAAAATTTATAACCACGAGCACGAGCTAACCAATGAATTTTTCCATCATATAACTCATGTTGTGCTAACGCCCAATTATGTTTATGTCCTGATATGTATAAGTCAGCATCACTTTGCCATTTAGCTTTCTTCATCTGAGCGTGAAGCGGATTCCATTGTGAATGCCCTGGCATATCATGAGCCGTATAAATTTTACATTGCCTTCCATTAGGAAACTCAAGACATATTCTTGCATCCCAAGGCTCATATATTGTATGTTCTGATTTCATATATGTAATAGGATCACCTGCTCCTGACCAAAGATCGTGATTGCCTCCCACTAATAAAAGAAAGTCTCCTGCTTTTACAAGCCATTCCACGAGCTTCCAACTAGTTTCAGCAGAAGTGTCCTGGTTGGCGTAGAGCCTTCCGAGTCTTCCCACCCAATTATTTTGTAAATCACCCAAAGAACATCCCTTTATATTAGGATGAGAGTTTATTATATCTAAGTCTCTTCTAAGAGTTACCCAATCACATCCGTTATCATCAATATGAGGATCGCCTAACCAAACTAATCCTATAGGCTCATTCTTTTGAATTTTAATTTTGTGCCATTTAGTTTTTTCTTTTTTATTTTTAGCTCTAGTAAATCTTTTTGTAAGATGTTCTATGTATTCTTCTATATCATCTTCTGCATCAGGATTAATACTTTCAAATCTTGGAGAGAAAACATCTTCTGAATTAGGTATTTTATGTTTAAAATCTTTATTCCAAAATTCATCTTCAGTAATATCCCATCTTTCTCTAGCCATAGTGCAATGAGAACGAAAGGTAGTTAAAGCCATACCTAAATCAATAGCTGCTTGCTTTTGTGTTCCTGATATAATGAATTGATCTAAAGCATTAATTAATACTTGGTCTTTGACTGCGTGGTTTCCCATAAGTCCTCCCTTTATAAATTACTTAATCTTATCGCCTTAATTCCATTTATTTCCTGCGGAAGGTTTAGTAGATGGTTTTTTAACTGCACCACCACTTGCCATTCCCTGTCTTAGTAAAGAAGCATGTATACCTCTAAGATATTTACCTTTAGAAGTATTTTTCATAAAAGAAGGATCATTAGCTATTTCAGAAGATGATCTTCCTCTAGCATTTCTTCTTCCTTTAGCGTTACTCATTTGAGTTTTCATTTTATTTTTATAATCAAACTTTTTAGATTTAGTATCTTTCTTAACTTCTTTTTTCTTAGTATCTTTTTTAACTTCTTTTTTCTTAGTATCTTTTTTAACTTCTTTTTTCTTAGTATCTTTTTTATTATTCTTTAAATTTTTCTTAGCTTGAACTATATCTTTATTACCAACTAAATCTTCACTATTTCCACCTTCTTTTTTTCTATCCTCTGTTCTTTCTTTAGATATTTTTTTTGCTTCTTTTAATATTTCTTCATCAGAAAATTCACTTTTCTTAAATGGTTTTATTTTATTTCCTCTAAGACCATCAAGACTAAATGCACCTAAAATACTTTTTCCAAGACCTTTAAGTTTTTCTCTATTTCTTTTATTTCTTTCTTTTACTTTTTCACTAACAAAACTTTTTCTTTCCGCCATAGTGATTATCCGTAAAACTTTTTGAATGAAATAATAATAGTATAGGTGTCATTGCCTGCCGCACCGACTGTAGTGAAAAGAACGTCACCATTAGTGCCTGCTGTCTCTGAGTCTCTTAATGATGTAAACTCTTTGAAACATATTTCATCAGACCAATCTTCTTTAAGTTCAATAGCTAATTCATTAGCATTTGCCTTAAAAAGAATTTTAACACCCATACCTATATTAGAGTACCATATTTTTTCGATACCAACTCTAGTGCATGCTTGACCTAGTTGATTAGCTTCTAAGGTTAAACCTGTTCCACCACCATTTAAATCTATTTTAACTGCGTTAGTTTCAGCAGTAGCGTCAGGATTAGTAAAAACGCATACCGCTCTATTACTACCATCTTGTATTTTCCTTAATGTTGCAGCCATTTACTTCTCCTTTTTAACGGATTTTGTAGCTTGAACAAAACCAACTCTAGCATATTTATCTGCTGTTTTTTTAGGTTTAGCTTTAATTTTCTTTTCGTCTGCCATTTAGACCTCCTTAGTTATTAAGAAAGGTTATTGTTTTGGACATAAAGAACAGTAACTGTAGCAACACCTGTTGTTCCGTCACCATTAGCACCTGTAAAGTCAGCAAGAACTTCTAAATCAGTTGTTCCTACATTAGTAGCTTCTGTGTCTAAAGTTCCGTGTGTTGTTGCGACTGCTTTAGTGTTAATACCATCTAAGAAAGCATCTGCGTCTGCTGAAGTTCCTACATCAATAGTAGCTGCTCCACCATCGTTACCAGCAGTTGTTACGTTTAAAATAACATCTACAATTTGTGAGTTTGCAGGAACAACTGCAACTCTTTGATTAAGCTGACTTGCACCTGTGATGTTTACTAATTTTGATTGTGCCATTGTAACAAAACCTACGTTAGTAACGTCTGTTCCTACTACAGTGCCTGTTGTGTCGTTAATAGTTCCTGCTTTGATAGGACCTGAAAATGTTGTTTTACCCATGATATAATCTCCTTGTCGTTGGGTTGTCTAACCGAGGTTAGTCAAGTGATTCATTTAAGTTTAAATAATACACAAAAAAAAGAGGAGAAGCAAGTGCTTCTCCTCTAAAATAAATATTCCTTAAGGAATACTTAGTTTTAATAGTCTAAAACCTATGAAGAACCAGGGCTTCCATAGATACCTAGAGGATCAGATACGCCATAGCTATATCTTTCTCTAGCACGATATCTCACATTACCTGTATCGAAATCGCCATCCATTCCTGTTTCTAATGGTGTTCTAACAAAATGTTTCATACCATTTGGTATGTCTGTTAGTAGATAGAATGCATTTGTGTCAGTTAAATAGTGATTAACTGAATAACCATCAGGAATTACTCCTAATGATTTAATTGCATTGATATCATTATCAGCAGTGTTAGGTCTTAAATCAGTAGCTAGAATCCTTTGAGCTACGAACATTAGATTCGGTGGTACAATAAGTTTTCTTGCACGACCTGCAACTAATAGTCCTCTCTCATCGGTGTAGCCTGAGATACTGATGATCGCAGCTTCTAAGGAAGTTTCGTTTAGGTCTGCTCCTGTAACAGGTCGATTACTATTGAATCCACCATTTACGAGAGGGTGACCACCACCGCCTGCTACGCCATCACCAACAGCAGTAAATAAATTTACGCCATCGCCTGACTGATAAGTGTTTGTAAAACCATTGTTTAAAGGAAACGCTGCTTTTACTTGCTTAGTATAAGCCATTGCTCTAGCTAGTGCTTTAGTGTATCGGCTAGAAAGACTATCGTAAAGATTGTCTTCCATTGCTTCTTCAGTAATTGCAAAACCTAGTGCAACTGTCTCATGAGTGTATCTAGCAGTGAAAGATTCTTGAGCAGAATCATAAGTCATTGCTGCTCCTTCATTTTTCACAGGTGCTTGACCGAAACCTGAGAGTTTTACTTCTTCTTCGAAAGAACGATCAGAATTTTCAGTTTCATAAATTTCTTTATCTTCTGAATCGTACCCTTCATATTCCAAACCAAACAAAGCGTTTAGACCTGGAAGTAGCTCTTTGAGCATTTGGGCTCTTGAAATTGCCATATCTTATTCTCCTATGTGCCTAAAGGCTTGTCGTATGCGTGCATTCCTGCGTTGAATTTCACAATAAGATCAGTAAATGCATCTCCTGGTGTGCTTTCTCCGCTTTCAACGAATCCAAGTATACGAATTGGTAAAGTGTTTGTTACAGCAGCAGTAGATGCGTCTAAAGCATTTTTGCTTCTTCCGATATCTGTTGAACCAGCTGTTTGCACAACTGCTATATTACTGCCGATTTTGCCTTTTGCTACAGCACCATCTGCTTGCATTCTGAATTCAACATTTGGATCGTCTAGTACGATAGCGTTGATATCATCAGCTGCGATTGATGTATTGTAAGATTGGGCAAAAGTAGTTTGTTTTGTATTAGGATCAGTATATGTACATCCTAAAAAGACACCAACAGGTGTGAGTGTTGTAGTACCAGTGTCTTTTGTTACTGTTACAACGCCTCCTGCTAAAACAAGTTTGACAAAGTCACCATAAAAGATGCTTGTGCCTTCTGCTGATTTAATTGGAATATATCTTGTTTTTCCACTAAATGAACCACTTGCTGAAGTAGTACCTACTGGCTCTGCACCCATTGGGGTTGCTTTTGTAGCCATTTTATTACTCCGTAATTAAAATTAATGTTTGCCGAATGTAGTCCTTGAATTCCTTTGCGGTTCTAGCATTGGCATTCTAGGATCACTTTCTCTAAGATAATTATTATCTATAGACTCAACTTGCTGAACGGCTAACTTGTCATAGTATTCCTGTCTCGATTTCACGAGTTCAGCAGGTGCTTTACATAATAATAGACCACCTATTTCGATACATCCATCAGATGCCCATTTTGAATCTTGATCACTCATGATCTGTAATTCAGGATGGTCTTCTGATTTACAGGCTTCCCATCCTTCCCTAAATCTATATGAGACATTAGGGTTGTCTGATTGTCCTACTGTAGCAGTTCTAATCCATCTAAATACCCAACCATCTTGAGGTTTGGGATCAGGAAGAACTGATGGTGGTTGCCACGCTTGAGTTCGCTGCGTGTCTGCTCTTTGATTACTTCCACTAGTTTCTCGTGGAGTGCGGCTATCACCTGCAACTTCTGTGGCTTCAAGCACTTCTGCTTCGATTTGATCTTGTTTTTGGTTTTTGTCGTTAATGTCTTGTTTTGTCATTATCTTCTTTCCTTTATAAGTTCAGCCGCATATTGTTCAGGTGTAATTCCAAGTTTCCTAGCGAGAGAAACTTGAGTAGCAGTTAATTTGACCTTACTAGGTCTTGCTCCGTTATTTCTAGTCGCAGGAGCTACCACACTAGGTGGGGTTTGCGACTTGCGAGATTCTACAGGATCTGCTACTTCCTTGTATGAATCTTCGGTTTCAAATTCCTGAGGAAAAACTTCACTCATCCTTTGATCTACACGATCATAATACTCTTTTGATGTAGGATCAACATTTTCTTTAATAAGTTTTGAGTGAACTCCGTATGCGAAATTAGTCATTTCTTCGTCTACACCAAACCATTGATTATTTTCTTGCCAAGCAACTGCCTTTGCATCAGGTTGAGGTGCAACAGGTTGCTCTTGAACAGGTTGTTGCTGAACAGGATTATTTCTTAATTCAACTTGTTCTTGTTGTAAAACTTGATTAGCTAATTGTTGAGGTAAGGTATCTGCTTGTTGTCCTGCAAAAGTTGCCTCTGTAAGAATTTGTTGAGCTTTAGCAATAGCATCAGCGTCACCATCTTCATAGGCTTTCTTGTAGTTTTGCGTAGCGGCTTGTTTCGCAAATTCTGCTTTTTGTTTTGCTTGTTTAACAAGTTCTTGTTGTCCTGTACCAAGAAGTCTACTAAGTCTTTCGTTCTCAGTAACGGCATTTTTAGCATAACTAACAGCTTCATCTCTGAGCCGTTCTGCTTTTTCTTTCTGCCTTCTTTCTTCATGATAATCATACTTTAATTTTTTTATTCTTTTATTTGCATTTTCAGATAGATCATTTATTTCGCTATCCTCGTTATTTTTTTTAGGAGGTTTTCTATCTTCTAAAGGTCTATCGTCTACTACTTCTATTTCAATATTGGATTCTTTATCAATACCTACTGAAGATTTAAGACCAAAAAATTTATCTTCTGCTGAAGTATCTGTTTCAGGTATATTATCGAAACTTTCTGCTTCGTTTGTTTGTGTATCTGTCATACTCTTTCTATTCCTCTTGGGTCTTGAACAACGGCTTCTACGTTGTCATCGTTAATAATTCTGAATTCTTTTCCATGTATTTTTAATCTTGTGCCTGTAAAAGCACGGAAAACAACCCAATCTCCCTCTTGACACCACGCACCTGACGAAAATTTCTTTTTATCATCGTAGCATTCTGCACCCATTTTCATAACAAATCCAACAACAGTAGCTATCTCTTCCGAGTGCATCATGTCATCAGGCTTATATAT
>WLWH01000661.1_pt1 | contig 27324 bp, 41 predicted proteins | sample 6712741 | NCBI WGS metagenome assembly WLWH01 (sample SAMN12718694, study PRJNA515312) | sponge metagenome | isolation source: marine sponge | host: Mycale hentscheli | place: New Zealand: South Island, Marlborough, Capsize Point | collected 2003-05-01
AAGGCATAAGAAAACTTAAAAAGGTAGCTCCAGCAGTTGCAAAACGAATGGGTTACAAAAAAGGAATGCGAGCGAGATAATGGCTAAACTTTGTCCTGCAGGAAAAGCTGCTGCTAAGAAAAAATTTGATGTGTACCCAAGTGCATACGCAAATATCTGGGCATCTAAGTATTGTAAAGGCAAAGTAGGTCGAACCAAAAAAGCCGGCGGAGGTATTTGTAAAGTAGCAACCAAAGGTAGAGGAAACGCTTATGGAAAGAATTCATGAGTGGATTAAAAAAATGGCTCGACGAGAAATGGGTAGATATTGGAGCTCCAAAGAAAAATGGAAAATATCAACCTTGTGGAAGACAGAAGGGAAGCAAAAGAGCTTATCCGAAATGCGTCCCACTTGCAAAAGCCACACGAATGTCAAGTGGGCAAAAGGCGAGTGCTGTCAAACGAAAACGAGCAGTATCTAATACTGGACCTAAACCAACCAACGTTGCAACATTTTCTAAACGAGATAGAAAAGCAATTGGAGGAATAATATGAAAATGCCCAACACAAAATACGATGGTAGTTTTATAAAAGGTGGTCCTGGAGAAAATCAAAGTTATAAAAAATATTACGGTAAGATGCTTCAAGGTTTTAAAAGAGGTGGTGACGTAATGCCTAAAAGAAACAAAAAGAATTTCCGTGCAACTGATAAAGGTGCAGGAATGACAGAAGCAGGTGTTAAAGCTTATAGAGCAGCTAACCCTGGTTCTAAATTAAAAACAGCAGTAACTGGAAAAGTTAAAAAAGGTTCAGCTGCTGCAAAACGTAGAAAGTCGTATTGTGCAAGAAGTGCTGGTCAAATGAAACAGTTTCCTAAAGCTGCTAAAGATCCTAATTCTAGACTACGTCAGGCTAGAAGAAGATGGAAATGTTAGAGGCCCTTAAAAAAAGATACGAAGCTCAAATTGCTGAAGCCAAAGTAACTTTAGATGTTTATTTGTCTAATTCTGTAGGCATAGGAGAACATCCACAACACCTTGATGAAATAGATAAACTACTAGGAAAAATTGCTGAGGCAGAAGATAAATTAAAAGTAATAGAAAATGTTAGATAATTTTATATATAAATTTTGTGAGACTATTGACAATATTACAGATTATATAGATAACTGGTGTTATGAGAGATACAAAAGTATTGGAAGCTTTTTCAATAAAAAAAGAAAAAGAAGAAAAACAAAAAAATCTATTTCGTAATCTTAAAAAAGAAGTAGAGACGGGTGCGAATGGCACTCAAGATTACATAATTAAGAAAGGTGTAAATAAAGGTAAAAAAGCAAATGTTAGATGAAATAAACTTAATAACTAAAATACAAAAACAATTGAAAGAAAGTTACCAACGAATAGGTGACTCAATGGTTAGTGGTGGTGTTGACAATATGGAAAAATACAAGTACATGTTGGGACAGGCCCACGCCTACCAATATATTTCAGGGGAAATATCCAACCTGCTAAACAAAGGAGCAACGAATGGAAAAGACAGAGACGGCAAAGTCGTCGACATTGGAAAAGACAGAAGTCCCAAAGCATAAAAACGCTTTGGCAGAAAAGTACGAAAAACAAGATAAAGAACAACATCAAAAAGAAGTTGATGGATACGAACGTTTAAAAACGAAAGAAACTTCAAAGTTACCTCAGCCAACTGGCTGGAGACTTTTAGTTTTACCTTTTAAGATGCCAGAGAAAACTAAAGGTGGTTTGCTTTTAGGAGCGGATACACTTGAAAGACAACAAGTTGCATCTACATGTGGACTCGTCCTTTCGATGGGACCATATTGTTATGATAAACAAAAATTTCCTGAAGGGCCTTGGTGCAAAAAAGGAGATTGGGTTATCTTTGCTCGTTATGCGGGTTCAAGATTACCTATAGATGGTGGGGAAGTAAGATTGCTAAATGATGATGAAGTTTTAGCAACCATCGATAAACCCGAAGATATACTTCATACATTTTAACCATAGGAGAATACTATGCAAGACACAGACAAGCCAGTTAACATAGATACCTCCGGACCAGGTGCCGAAGTAGAGTTAGATTCAGTTAAAGAAGAATTAATTGAAGAAACTATTATAGAAGAAAAAACACCAGGAACGGATAAGTCATATGAAAACGAACGTGAAACAAAACTTGAAGACGGTGGTAGCGCCGATGACGCAAATGCGAAATCTGATGAGCCAACTGATGTTCAAGCTAGCGAAGAGAATACAGAAAAAAAGAAAGAATTAGAAGATTACTCTGAAGGAGTAAAAAGAAGAATAGCTAAACTAACTAAAAAAATGCGTGAGTCGGAGCGAAGAGAAGAAGCAGCTACGATATATGCAAAAAGTGTTTTAGCTGAAAAAGAAGCGTTAAGTTCTAGACTCTCAAAATTAGATACAGGATTTGTATCTGAAAAAGAAAATAGAATTAAATCAGGTATGGAAGCGGCTGTTGCAAAACTTGCAAAAGCTAGAGAAGAAAGCGATCTTAAAGCTGAAGTTGCTGCAACTGCAGAAATTTCAAGACTAGGCTATGAAGAAGCAAGACTTGCAGATTTAAAAGCTAGACAGGCTGAACAGAAAGTTGAAACTCCAGTACCACAACAACAACAAATACAACAAGAAGTGGATGTACCAAGACAAGTTGATTCTAGAGCAAGAGATTGGGCTAGAAAAAACGAATGGTTCAACAAAGACCCTATAATGACTGAGGGAGCAAAAGTAATACACAGACAGTTGACTGAAATTGAAGGATATGATCCTAATACCGAAGCTGAAGAATATTATTCAGAGGTAGATAGAAGAATAAGACTTGAATTTCCGCACAAGTTTGATACTAATGTTACTCAGGAATCGACTAGACCTACTCAAACTGTAGCCTCGGCTACGCGAGCTAACAGGTCTTCTGGTCGCAAAGTTGTGAAACTCACACCCTCACAGGTAGCAATTGCTAAAAAATTAGGTGTGCCACTTAAAGACTATGCGGAACAATTAAAAATCACGGAAGGAGTATAAGCATGGAAAATATAGACGATAAAAAAACTTCACGTGCGAGTCAGACTAGAGAAAAAACATCTCGACCAAAAGTCTGGGCTCCACCATCTTTATTAGATGCACCCCCTGCACCGGCAGGATTTGTACACAGATGGCTTAGAGCTGAGTCAATGGGATTCGACGATTCTAAAAACGTACAAAGCAGAATAAGATCTGGCTTTGAACTAGTAAGAGCGGATGAATACAATGAAACGGACTATGCTGTAGTACAAGACGGTAAATACAAGGGAGTGATCGGTCAAGGTGGCCTAGTGCTCGCTAGAGTATCTGTAGAGATCGCAAAACAATACGCTGATTACTATCGTAAACAAGCGCAGGATAATGAAAATGCCTTTGATAACGATCTACTAAAGGAAGAGCATCCAAGTATGCCTATCAGTGTTGATAGAAATACTCGTGTAACTTTTGGTGGTACGAAGAAATAAGTTTTTTAACAATTTCTAGTTCATCATTTAAATTAAACAATGGAGAAAAACTATGGCAAACCAAGATAGTCCTTTCGGCTTAAGAGCAATTGGAAAAATCGGTCAAAATAGAGATAACCAAGGTTTAGCAGAATTTAGTATTGCAGCATCAGCTACAGCTATATTCGGTCAAGATCCAGTAAAAGCATTAAATACTGGAACTATCGGAGTAGCAGCTACTGGCGATTCTTTACTAGGAGCTCTAAACGGGGTTTTCTTTACTGACGCGAATACAAGTAAACCAACGTTTGCGAATCATCTATTAGCAGGTAATACTGCTACAGATATCGTAGGCTTTGTATCTTCAGATCCTTACGAGAGATTTGAGATTCAATCAGACAACACAACAGCTTCTGCACAAACTGATGTTTTCATGAATTATGACATCACTTATGCAGCAGGAAGTACACACGATCACCTTTCAGGTGTCGAGCTATACGATGCATCAACATCGGCAACTAGTGGACAACTAAGAGTGGTTGGTGTTTCAAAAGACATTAAGAACAATGATTTAGGTGCATCGCATGTAAACTTTGTTGTAATGATCAATGAGCACTTCTTGAAAACTCAAGCTGGCGTATAATAGCAGAATAGGAGATTAAATTATGGCTATATCACGAGGACAACTAGTTAAAGAACTAGAGCCAGGTTTGAACGCACTGTTCGGCTTGGAATACAAAAGATACGAAAACCAACATGCTGAGATCTACGCGACAGAAACTTCAGACAGAGCTTTCGAAGAGGAAGTTATGTTATCTGGATTCGCTAATGCTCAAGTAAAACCTGAAGGTTCAGGTGTAACTTTTGACAATGCTCAAGAGACTTACACTGCAAGATACACTATGGAAACTGTGGCTCTTGCCTTCGCTATTACTGAGGAAGCGGTAGAAGATAACCTGTATGACAGACTGTCAAGCAGATACACAAAAGCGTTAGCTAGAAGTATGGCTAATACTAAGCAAGTTAAATCTGTTAACCCTTTGGTTAATGGTTTCGGAGGTGGTTTCACTTCTGGGGATGGTGTTAATTTATTTAGCACAGCTCACCCAACAATTGCTGGTACTACGTCAAACACTTTAGCTACAGCAGCTGACTTAAACGAAACTTCATTAGAGCAATCTCTTATTGACATTGCAGCGTTCACTGATGAAAGAGGTTTAAAAATTGCAGCGAAAGCGACAAAAATGATTGTCCCTTCTGCGCTACAATTTCAAGCTGAGAGATTGATGAAATCAGAAGGCAGAGTTCAAACTGCTGATAATGATATCAACGCAATCAGATCAATGGGAATGGTTCCTCAAGGTTACAGAGTGAACAATTTCTTAACTGATCCTAATGCGTTCTTCCTTATCACTGATGTTCCAAACGGAATGAAACATTTCGTTAGAACACCAATCAAAACAGCTATGGAAGGTGACTTCGATACTGGAAACTTAAGATTCAAAGCTAGAGAAAGATACCAATTTGGTGTTTCTGACTTTAGAGGAATTTTCGGTTCTCCTGGAATCAATTAATAGATAATTTTGAGGCGGGACACAATCCCGCCTCATTTAAGAAATAAGAAAGAAAAACCTATGAAACAACTTCTCATTAATATTTTTGCGTACAATCATCATGCTAAGTTTGAAATATTAGCTGAAGATAATGCAAAAGCTGTAGAATTAGCCATACTTGACAAGCTAGGAGAAAACAGTATAAAATGGGAAGATCTTGGAAACAATTATGATTCTAGGATTAATAGAATAACTTTTGAAGAGGTTATAAATGATACAAGACCTATACAAAGCAAAAAGGTCCTTGGAGTTGAAGTGGGAACAGGAGCATCTGGATAATAACAGATACACTCTTGAGATGGTCAGAATTGATGACAAAGTTAAAGAAGTCATTACAAAGATCAAGCTGGAAGAAGCAGCTATTGCCCATAGACAAAACGCTGTAGAAGGCGCTGCTCCTGAAGTTTCTGTAGCTACTTAATAAAAAGCTACATCGTTGGAAAAAATCCACTCCGCATTACAGGCTCTCTTGCACTCTACTCAAAACTAATGTATAAAAAATACACTATACATAAATTAATATTTTACATAGACGCAGTATAGTCGACGGCCTAGAGACTATGTAAAACTAACTAGGAGAATAATCATGGCAAATACTACTTTTTCGGGACCAGTAAAAGCGGGAACGATTTCAAACACTACAGGTACAACACTTGGTAAAGACATAGCAAATGTTGGACAAGTTGTAATGGCTCAATCAGTAAAAGTTGATATTATCGGTGCTTCACATTTAAATCAAGTTTGCGCAGTAATTCCAGCAAATTCACAAATAGTAGATGTAATCTTAAACGTTACTACAGTAAATAATGATAGTGGTGCAGCAACTGTTTCAGTTGGAACAGTAGCAGATGGAGATGCTTTTATAGCTACAGCTGATGTTAAAGCTTTAGCAACTACTCACGGTACTTTAGATACAGAAGCAACTAATGTTGGTACAACTGACATACAAGTTCTTGCTGATTTTACAGGTGCTAGTGGTGACGCAACAACGGGTGCGGCTACAGTTACTGTTATGTACATACAAAATAATTCTGTTCAAGACGCAGCAGACCTATAATAAATAATTAGTGTGGGGCTTCGGCCCCACATAAATTTTAAGGAGAAAAAATATGAGTTCATTTTCAAGTGACCAATCAGTAGCACACGCAATTGCAGATGGCCAAATGGTTCCTACAACACAAAGAGCTAGAGTAACTTCTATTCAAGCAGAAGGTGTTGCTAGTGCTAGCGTTGTTTTAAAAAGCGGTGGAGCAGCTGGAACTGCGATTGCCACATATAAATTTGGAACAGAAGGATTAAATGTTCTGTGTCCTAGTTCGGGTATTTTATTTAAAGAAGGTGTTTATTTAGATTTAACAGACACACCTGGTGTTACTATAACCTATACATAGGATAACTAATGGCCAACACTACTTCGGGCACTACAACGTTTGACAAAACGTTTTCGATCGATGAGATAATTGAAGAGTCTTATAACAGACTCGGTCAATTTGACATGAGCGGTTATAATCTAAAAACTGCTCGAAGATCGTTAAACATAATGTTTCAAGAATGGGGCAACAGAGGCCTTCATTTTTGGGAAGTAGCTAATACTAATATTACTTTGGTAAATGGTCAGAATGAATATAGAATATTTCGTGCTACTTCTGATGGTAATTCAAACGGAGTAACTTCGACTTTAACTGCAGCAATTACTTCTACCACACAAACTACTGGAATTACTTTAGCTTCAGTTACTAATATGCCAACAACAGGAACGATTAATGTTGGATCAGAAAATATTTCTTACACAGGTTTTAGCACTTTAGAACTTACTGGCGTAACCCGTGGAGTAAATGGAACTACTGCAGCTACTCATTCTAATGGAGCTGCAATTACCAATTTTGTTAATCAAGCTACTGAAATTTTAGAATGTTCTTTTAGAAATACTTCTAATGTAGATTCTCCATTAGAAAAAATAAATAGATCTCAGTTTCAAGCTTTGTCTAACAAAACAGCAACAGGACAACCTTCACAATATTTTGTACAAAGATTTATAGATCATGTTTTAATAACACTATACCTAACTCCAGGTTCATCAGAAAACGGAGACATAATAAATTTTTATTATGAAAAAAGAATACAAGATGCAGGTGATTATACAAATGCAACAGATGTACCTTACAGATTTGTACCTTGTATGGTTGCTGGTTTAAGTTATTACTTAGCTATGAAGTATGCACAACCAAGAATACAAGAATTAAAATTAATTTATGAGGATGAATTAGCTAGAGCTTTAGAGGAAGATGGATCTTCAGCTAGTGTTTACATTTCTCCTAGAACTTACTTTCCGAGTACATAATTATGGGTAACACAGCAAAAGGAAAACACGCATTATTTATTTCAGACCGTAGTGGTTTGCAATTTCCATATACTGAAATGGTTAAAGAATGGAATGGATCAAGAGTTCATACTTCTGAATACGAACCTAAACAACCACAATTAGAACCTACACCTTACAGTGCAGATCCTCAAGGATTACAACATCCAAGACCTGCAAGAACAGAATTTCCTACTACAGATTTTTTACCACAAGATCCATTTACTACGACTAACTCTTCAACTCAAGTATCTGTAGATTTTCCTTTTAGTGGATATCAAAACGGAGACTTTATAAGATTTTATGATGTTAAAAATCCTGTGGGTGGAGTATCTATTTCTACTTTACAATTAGAAACTACTTTAAATGCAAATATTACTGCAACAGATATTTCAATTACTTTAACAGACTCTTCTGCTTTTCCAACTCAAGGTTATATTGCAATTGAAAAAATAAACGAAACTTCTGGATTGTTTGAAACTGAAACTATTTTTTATAACGGTAATACCGGAAATGTTTTATCGAATTGTGTTAGAGGAACAGCTGCTCCTTTTAGAGGACAGACTCCCAAAAACACACCCACAGGTTCTCATACCAGTGGAGCAAAAGTTCATGGTGCTTATGCAATAACTTTGGTTCCGACAGTGGTAGAACAAGCGGGTCAACCTCCAACAGTCACACAATACAACAGTTTTACTTTTAATTTAATCAGTGCTGCAAACAGCACACAAACAGGAGGAGGGTTGCAGTGTTTAGCTGGACCTGTTAATGATAGAGCATGACATACGCAGAATTAAAACAAAAAATTATAGATTACACGGAAGTATCCAGTAATGTTTTTACAGACACTATTTTAAATGGGTTTATTCAAGATGCTGAACTTAGAATTTTAAGAGAAGTAGATTCTGATAATAATAGAAGATATGATACAGCAAATTTAGTTGTTAACACTAGGTTTATAAACACACCTGATAATTTGTTAATAGTAAGATCAGCTCAAATTGTAGATTCTGATGGCACAGCTTCTGCCGATAATAGAGATTTTCTTCAATACAGAGACACTAATTTTATGTCAGAATTTAATCCTAAAGGAGAGACGGGTGTTCCTAAATACTACAGCAACTGGGATGAAAACACTTTGGTTTTTGCTCCAACACCTGATGCAACCTATACAATTCAAATAAATTATATCTTGAAAACTGAAGGATTATCGTCTACAAATACTACTACATATCTAAGTCAAAAATTTCCCAATGGCTTATTATATGCTTGCCTAGTTGAGGCTTACGGATTTTTAAAAGGACCCGTTGACATGCTCCAGTTATATGATAAAAAATACGTAGAGGCAGTCAAAGGATTCTCAATAGAACAAATGGGGAGACGAAGACGAGATGAGTACCAAAGCGGTGTTCCTCGAATAGGAAAACAATAAGGAGATAAACTATGGCCATAACACAAGCAATTTGTAATTCATTTAAAAAAGAACTTTTAGATGGAGATATGAGTTTTAAACAAACTGGTGGTGATACTTTTAAATTAGCTCTTTACATTTCAACAGCAACTTTAAATTCTACAACATCTAATTATCCTGGAGATAGCACAGGTGGTCAAGTGGCAAACACAGGACAATACACTCAAGGTGGCGGAACCCTAGTTAACTTAGGAACTTCTATATCTGCAGGTGTAGCAAGATGTGACTTTGGAGATAGATCTTTTACAGGTGTAACGTTGACTGCAAGAGGCGCTTTAATTTATAATACTACAGCCGGATCAGGATCAGGAACTACTGATGCTGTTTGTGTTTTAGATTTTGGAGCAGATAAAACAGCTACGTCAGGAACTTTTACAGTTCAGTTTCCAGCACCAACATCAACAGCAGCGATACTAAGAATATCGGGCTAATAGGAGGTAGACTCCTATGGCAAATAAAACTTACACGGTTACCGTTGCAAGTGGAAACTTGTATGGTGGCGGCACAGGTAATGTATTTTATTTAGATGGGGTTAGAAATTCAACAGGACCCGGTACAGTTGATTGGGTTGCAGATTCTACCTTACGTTTTGAACAAAGTGATGTATCTAATTATAATCATCCTTTAATATTTTCTACTACCACTAGTAGCGCTCAGTATTTAACTTCGGGTGTAACATACTATTTAGATGGAGCTGTTACTTATTCTCAATATACAAACACAACTACTTTTAATGCAGCAACTACTCGATACGTAGAAGTAACTCCGTCTTCTTTTACAGATTTTTATTATTTATGTTACGTGCACGGTATTGGTATGGGCGGTATCATGGATATGGTTGTTAATTCATGGGGAGCTCATTCTTGGAATCAAGGAGCCTGGAATCAAAACCAAGATTTAGCATTTTCAGTTTCAAACCCTAATAATGTCCCTTGGGGAGAAGATAATTGGGGTGTTGGCGATTGGAACAATGGTGAAGCTCTAAATATATCCCTTAACAATGACGGTGTTGTTATTACAGCAGAAGTAAATGTAGGTTGGGGTTCAGATACTTGGGGAACAGAAACTTGGGGAGAATCAGGAAATTTACATCAAGTAACAGGTCTTGCTATGACAATGACCGAAGGTTTAAATGGAGTAAGTTTAAACGGTGATTCTAATGTAATCCCTACAGGAAATTCTTTAACAGTTTCAACTCCAACAACAACAGAAGCATTTTCTGCATTTGTTGCAGAACCAACTGGTTTACCAATGGTTGCCCAGTTAAACTTTAATCCAGCTTTTGCACAAATAACTGGGATATCCATGTCCGTTAATTTAGGAACGGTTGTCGCTGATAATATTACTACTGCAGAAGTGTCGGCCAAATCTGCTTCAACGTGGGGTAATTCTAGTTGGGGATTTGGAGTTTACGGTAATCAACCAATAGACACTCTTGTAATGGCGATGTCTGAAAATTTCTCAGGTGTCGACCCTGCACCGGATGCAGAAATTACTGGTCAAGCAATGGCTGCATTTTTAGCAGTACCTGGACAAAATAATTTTGACATTACTGGAGACGCAACTACTGGAGTTGGTGACACAACAATGGCTTGGGGAGATGCTACTTGGGGTAATTCAAGATGGAACACTGGTCAGTTTGTAGCCGATCCTGATTATGGTCAAACAATGACCGTAACACTAGGTCAAGAAACGGTCGATTTAAATACTCCAGTAGATGTTAACGGATTTTCTTTAACCGCTTCATTAAATTCTGTAGCTGAAGTTATTACCGAAACTAAAGTATTTCCTTCAGGAAATGCCTTGACTTTTGACTTAGCTACCGGTACAAATGTATTGATTTGGAACGAAGTCAATACTGGCACAGCACCAGTTGATCCTCCAGGATGGCAGGAAGTCGATACAAACGCTGCATAATTATAGTTTGACACTATAACAAAATTTTAATAAATTAAGTTAATCGGAGAATAAAAATATGGCGAATTCGACATCAACAAGTTTAAAACTTACCGTTCAGGCTACTGGAGAAAACTCAGGAACTTGGGGACAAATTACAAATACAAACTTATTAATTTTAGAACAAGCAATTGGTGGTTATGCTGAATTAGGTATTACTACAGGTGCAACTTTAACTTTTACTAATGGTGCTTTATCAAACGGTAAAAACCAAGTATTAAAACTAATTGGTACAATTGGTGGAGCAGTTAACGTTGTTGTTCCAGATTCTGTTGAAAAAACTTACGTCATCGATAATGCAACAACAGGTGCTTTTACTGTAACTGTTAAAACTACTTCAGGAACTGGAGTTACTTGGGGAGCAACTGATAAAGGTACTAAAATGGTTTACTCTGATGGTACTAATGTTGTTGATACAGCATTCACAGAATTATCTTCAGACATCACTCCACAATTATCGGGGAACTTAGATACTAACAGTAATAATATTATTATAGATACCGCTCACGGTATTCTTGATGAAAACTCTAACGAACAAATTACATTTACTACAACTGGATCAGCTGTTAATGAATTTACAATAGCAAATGCAGGAACAGGTAATGCTCCTAATATTTCAGCAACTGGTGGAGACAGTAATATAGATTTAAATATTACACCAAAAGGAACTGGTAGAGCAACTTTCAATGGTCAAGGTAAAATTCAAAGTCTTGCAGAAAAAGTTACAACTGAAGCAACAGCTGCTACAGGAACTGTAAACTATGATGTTCTTACACAAGCTGTATGGAACTTTACTACAGATGCTTCAGCAAACTGGACATTAAATATTAGAGGTGATGGATCAAACTCTTTAGATTCAATTATGGATACTGGAGAATCTATTACTGTAGCTCACATTGTTTCACAAGGTGGAACTGCTTATTACAACTCAGCTGTTCAAGTTGATGGATCATCTATTACACCAGAATGGCAAGGTGGTTCAGCACCATCAGCGGGTAATACAAACTCATTAGATGTTTATTCATATACAATTATAAAAACTGGTTCAGCTACGTTTACAGCGTTAGCATCATTAACACAGTTTGCGTAATAAATTAGGAGGAGAAAGATTATGCCAATTATAGGTTCATTCGGAGCAGGATCAGGAAGAGGTTTTGGTCAACAAGGAGGTAGTTTTGAAGGTATGTGTGCTACCGGTGGAACTATAACCGAAGATGGTTCTTATAAAATTCATACATTTACAGGTCCAGGAACTTTTACAGTAAATACACTTTCACCAGATCCTACTGGTAATGATGTTGATTATTTAGTAGTCGCTGGAGGAGGGGCTGGGGGCCATTCTTATGCAGGTGGTGGAGGAGCCGGGGGATATAGAGAATCTCCAGGTACAGCTTCAGGTTATACAGCTTCTCCTTTGGGAGCTAGCCCTGCCGCAGCTATAACGGTAACAGCACAAGGTTATCCAGTTACTGTAGGAGGTGGTGGAGCAGCTGGCGGTGGATCTAATAATAGCCCAGTTAAAGGCGCTCCAGGTAATGATTCAACTTCTTTAGGAATTACATCAGCAGGTGGTGGAACAGGGGGTGGTGGAAGTCCATCTCCATATGCTGCTGATCCTGGTGGTTCAGGTGGTGGTGTTGGAAGTGGTGTACCCGGTGCTCCAAAAACACAAGGTTCAGGTAATGATCCTTCCGTTAGTCCACCACAAGGAAATCCAGGTGGACCTCCAGCAAATATATCACCCCCTATAGCTCAACCTAATACTCCACAATTTGTACGTTCTGGTGGCGGAGGTGCTATTGCAGCTGGTCAAATTGGTTATTGTGGTCGTCCTTCTAATTTTAGTTCAATGGGTGGAATAGGAGCAGGAACAGGAATTAATCCAGCACCAGGTGTTGGAACACCCGGTCCAAGTGGATCTTTAAGATATTTTGCGGGAGGTGGATCTGGTATAGATGGTGATGCAAGTATATGTGGATCCCCTAATACTCCATATCAAGTTGGAGGAGGAGGTTCAGCCGGCACTGTAACCGCTCAAACAAATACTGGTGGCGGTGGTGGCGCTGATAATGGAAATGGTGGTTCAGGTATAGTAATAATAAGGTATAAATTTAAATAATGGCACATTTTGCAAAAATAACAGAAAATAATGAAGTTCTTGAAGTGTTAACACTTAATAATAATGATATGTTAAACGCTGATGGCGTTGAAGATGAATCAGTAGGTCAACAATATTTAGAAACACATAATAATTGGCCTGCACATTTGTGGATTCAAACATCTTACAATACATCACAAGGTAAACATAATTCAGGTGATAACTCTAAAGCATTTAGAGGAAATTACGCAGGTTTAAATTATATCTGGGACGCAGATAATAATATATTTATTAATCCAAAACCTTTTTCAAGCTGGGTATTAAATGTGTCTGAAGCTAGATGGCAATCACCAATTGGTGATGCTCCAGCATTAACAGCTGAACAGCAGGCGGAAAACGAAGAAAATACTGATTACACTTATCATCATATTTGGTGTTATGTTTGGAATGAAGAAACTCAAGTCTGGGACTTGAATGAAACTAGATCTCATTTGACAGACTCTTAAGAATAATATATACCTGGTGATGGTATGCAAAAGAAAGTATTAAGTGAACAAGCTCTATATTATGGTGATGTTTCAATGCCAAAAGGTTTTGAAATAAATTCTTTACAACTATCTCAATCTATTTTTGAATCTTTTTATAATAAAAGAAAATTTACATTTTCTAAAAGTTGGGACATGCTTAATACTTATATGAAAGATTATATAAGATTACATTATAAAATTAATTTAGTTAATAAAGATTCATGGGCTAACGCATATATTCCAAATGAAAAAACAGAGTCTTTATTGCATATTGATCCAGTCGATTTAAGAAACTCACCCGATTATATATGTTTATATGGAATTAACACAACTGATTGTATGGTTAAAATTTATTATGACGATAATAGAAGAAAGGGAAGATCTTGGAATATAGAATTAAGAAACAATATGTTTATAATGTTTCCATCAACTAGTATGTATTACTTAACTAACAATCAAAAAGATTCTTTAAATTTTGTTCAAACTATAACTTATGAATATATCTAATTATTACTGGTATTTTCCTGCAGCACTTACACCAAAGTTTTGTGATGATGTAATAGCTTATGCAAATTCACAAGAAGAAACAATGGCGAGAACGGGTGGTTATGGTAATAGAAAATTAAATAAAGAAGAAATAAAAGATTTAAAAAGAAAAAGAAACTCTGATTTAGTTTGGTTAAATGATGCTTGGATATATAAAGAATTACATCCTTATGTTAACACAGCAAATAAAAATGCTGGTTGGAATTTTGAATGGGATAGATCAGAATCGTGTCAGTTTACAAAATATAAACACAATCAATATTATGATTGGCATTGTGATAGTTGGGATAAACCTTATAAAAGAAAAGAAGGAGATCCTGATAATGGTAAGATTCGAAAACTATCTATGACTTGTCAGTTAACAGATGGTTCAGAATACACAGGTGGTGAATTAGAATTTGATTTTAGAAATTACGATCCACATATGAGAGACGAAGCTAAACACTTGCAAAGAGCAAAAGAGATTTTACCAAAAGGATCTATTATTGTATTTCCTTCTTTTGTTTGGCATAGAGTTAAACCAGTAACATCAGGCACAAGATACAGTCTTGTAGTATGGCATTTAGGGAGGCCTTTTAAATAATATGAATATAGATAACTTTTTTAAAACAACCATTTGGTCAGAACACAAACCAGAGTTTGTAAAATCTTTAACACAAGCAACTAACAAATATATTAAAGATATTAAAAATTCTCCAGAAGCTAAAGACCATATAAAAAAGTTTGGGGATTTTGGAAGACCTTATAATTCGCGTCCTCTCTTTAATGATAATGATTTTTTAGATTTTAGAAATTATATTGGTCTAAAGTCTTGGGAGTATTTAGATCATGAAGGTTTTGATATGCAACAGTATACAACTATGTTTAGTGAGTTGTGGGTTCAAGAGTTTGCTAAAAAAGGTGGTGGATATCATTCAGCACACGTACATTCGAATCAACACGTATCAGGATTTTATTTTTTAAAGTGTAGTGATAAAACATCTTACCCAATATTTCATGAACCACGTGGTGGAGCAAGAGCCACAAAATTAAAAATGAAACCAAATGAAAAAGGTATATGGAATGGTAATGAGCTTATCCATTTTAAACCTATACCAGGTACATTAATTATCTTTCCAGGATTTTTAGAACACGAATTTAGTCTAGACTTTGGTAAGGAACCTTTTAGATTTATACACTGGAACATACAAGCTGTACCAAAAGAGATGGCTAAAGATGTTTAAAATATACAAAAATATTTTAAAAAAAACAGAGAAAGAAAAACTTCTTAAATTTATTAAAAAAGAAGTTAAAGATTTAAAAGGAGGCTTTCCCTGTTTACAAACATTAAATGACATTCATTTAAAACCAGCAATGAAAACTTTTGTAAAATCGGTAGAAAAATATATAAAACCATATAAAATATCTATGTGTTGGGGCGTGTGTTCAATAGGCGATGTAATAGCTTGGCACCAACATTATAATTGTAAATATTCTTTTGTTTACTATTTACATAATCCAAATGAAGAAGGAACTATGTTTGCAGAACCTACACCAGATTATGATTTTGTAAAATACACGAAGGGTGTTGAAAATACTTTGTTAAAATTTGATAGTTTAAAAATTCATTCAACACCAAATACCTATAAAAAAATAAAAAGATACACAATATCTTTTGATGTAATATGAGTTTTAAAATAATAGATAATTATTTAAATATAGACGAGTTTTTAATTTTAAAAACTATAATGGAATCTGATTCTTTTCCGTGGTTTTATAATGAAATAAAAGTGGCAAAAGATAAAAATCTTTTTCATTATCAATTTTGTCACAATTTTTATATAAATAATGAAGTTAATTCTAATTATTTTAATAACTTAAAACCACTAATCAACAAATTAAAACCTTTATCTTTAATTAGAATAAAAGCAAATTTAAATCCTATATCTCACAACCTAGTAAAATTTACACCTCATCAAGATCAAAAATTTAAGTGTAAGATAGCTCTTTTTTATATTAATAACAATAATGGATATACAGTAATTAATAAAGAAAAAATAAATAGTAAAGAAAATAGAATGGTTTTATTTAATTCTGACGTAGCTCATTATGGAACTAATTCTACTGATTGTAAAAATAGAATGGTAATAAATTTTAATTATTTTTAATATGAGTTTTAAAAAATATAATTTACCCAAGAATAGTTTTATTCAAGGTTGGTATATGCCTGAAAAAATTTGCGATAGTTTAATTAATTACTTTGAAAATAATAAAGAAAAAGCTAAACCAGGAGTAATTTATAACAAAGGAAATAATACTACTGACAAAAAAATTAAAAATTCTCTTGATATTAATTTAGACAATAATCCTTTTAATCAAGATGTTTATGAATACAGATTGCAGCTACAAGAAATTTTAAATTTATATATAAAAGAATATCCTGAAGTACATAATCTTGCTAATTTTATCATTGAAAATGTTAATCTTCAATGGTATCCTAAAAAAGGTGGTTATAGAGAATGGCATTCAGAAAGAGGATCAAAATATAATATGGATAGAGTTTTAGTTTTCATGACTTATTTAAATAATGTAAAAAATGGTGGAACTTATTTTAAATATCAAGATACACACACACCAGCGATAAAAGGATTAACTTTAATTTGGCCACCAGATTGGACACACACTCACAAAGGTGAGGTAAGTAATAGTGAAAAAATGATAGCTACAGGTTGGTTTAAATTTTTATGAGTTTTAAAAAAAATAAATACACAGTTATTCGTCAAGCTATATCAAAAGACCTAGCAGCTTTTGTTGCAAACTATTTTAGTATGCAAAAACAAGTTTATGATACTTGTATAGAACGTAGATATTTTTCACCTTTTGAACATATATTTGGATTCTACGAAGGTAAAGATGGACAAATACCCAACACTTATTCTCAATATGCTAATATTGCTATGGAAACTTTAATGCTTAAATGTCAACCAGGTATGGAAAAAGCAACAGGATTAAAATTATATCCCGCATATACTTATGCAAGAATATATAAAAAAGGTGATATTCTTGAAAGACACAAAGATAGGTTTAGTTGTGAAATATCTACGACTATGAATTTAGGTGGTGATGATTGGCCAATATATTTAAATCCAAATCCAAAAGCAGGTTATGTTTATGGACCATATAGAGGTGTACACAAAGTACAATCTTATGAACCTACAAAAGATAAAGGCGTAAAAATAAATTTAAAACCAGGAGATATGCTGGTTTATTCTGGCTGTGAGCTAGAACATTGGAGAGAAAAATTTAAAGGTACTGAATGCGTACAAGTATTTCTTCATTATAACAATCGTAAAACACCAGGTGCTAAAGACAATATGTTTGACAAGCGTCCTCATTTAGGTCTTCCATCTTGGTTTAAACGATAATATAATTTTATGATGGATGCAGCGGACACCACAACATACCATCCGTTGCATCCTTTATAAAAAATGAAAGATTTTCATCAAAAATTAAAAAATATTATTTTAGCAAATAATAAACAAAAAAATACTGAACTTTGGGATGTTGAGGGAATACTTCATAATCAAAAATTTAAATTTGATACAAGACCAATTCAAAATAATGTTAAAATAGGAAATTTTAAAACTAAAGCTGATAAAATGGTATTTAATATGAAGAATGAATATATTGTTGTTGATGTAGAAGAATTACATAAATATGTTAAAAATAATCAACTAAAAGATATCCATTTACAGGATTTGCTATCTAAGCTAGAGTGGAATATAATACTACCAAAATAATAAAAACCTTATATATTCAACCCTATGGCATTAAAAAAAGTAGATTTTGCAGCAGGTTTTAATAAACAAAGTGTACCTTCAGCTCTTCCTGGACAATGGGTAGATGGAGATTTTGTACGTTTTAGATATACCGCCCCTGAAAAAATAGGTGGATGGTCCCAACTTACTCAAGCTAATGAAACAGTACCAGGTGCAGCTAGAGCTCAGTTAGCTTTTTCAAGCTTACAAGGTGAACGATATGCAGCTATAGGAACCTCTCAAGGTTTGTTTTTATATTATGGAGAAGCTTTTTATGACATTACTCCCTTAGACACTGCAATTACAGGAGCAACCTTTGATACTTTTTCTAGTCAAAACAATGTAACAGTAAACAAAACTTCTCACGGTTTACAAGTCGGAAGATACGTAACGTTTACAGCAGTTACTCCTCCTACAGGATACGTAGCAACAGATTTTACAGAAGGTGCTTTTGAAATTTTAACAGTCCCTAACGATAATACTTTTACTATTCAAATGAGAGTAAATGCCTCTGGTGCAGCTTCTGCCTCTGGTGCAGCTAGTATAAATCCATATGTAGAAGTAGGTCCTACTTTCCAAACTTTAGGTTATGGTTGGGGAACCTATCAATGGGGAGAAGAAGCATGGGGAACTGAAAGAACTACTAGTAATGTAATTTTAGCTCCAGGTAATTGGAGTCTTGATAATTTTGGAGAAGTATTAGTTGCAACTATATTTAACGGTAAAACTTTTACATGGGATGCGGGAGCATCTAATCCAAGAACAATTAGAGCATCTATATCAACAAGTGGATTCGAAACTACAAATAACCCAACTGCTAGTAGATTTACTTTAGTGTCTGACAGAGATAGACATCTATTTCATTTTGGAACAGAAACAACTCTAGGGTCTGCTGCTACCCAAGACCCGATGTTTGTAAGGTTTTCCAATCAAGAAAATTTAAATGATTATTTACCTACAGCAACTAATACCGCAGGAACTTTTAGATTAGATACTGGAAATAAAATTACAGCAGCTCTTCAAGGTAAAGATTACGTATTTGTATTAACTGATCTTGCAGCTTATGTAATTCAATTTGTAGGACCACCGTTTACATTTAGTGTAAGACAGGTTGGAACTAATTGTGGCTGTATTGCTCAACATGCAGCAAGTTATGTAAATGGCTCTGTTTATTGGATGTCTGCCGAAGGTGGGTTTTTTGCATATGATGGTACCGTTAAAGCATTGCCTTGTTTAGTAGAAGACTTTGTATTCACTACTCGTAATGGAGATTTAGGTATTAATTACGATGCAGCAAATACAATTTATTCAGCTCCTAATTCTTTATACACAGAAGTAAATTGGTTTTATCCAAAAGCAAATTCTTTACAAATTGACAGATGTGTAACTTATAACTATCAAGAAAATTGTTGGACTACTAGTTCTTTAGATAGAACTACTTACCAAGACCAAGGAGTCTTTAATAAACCCTATGCCACAGATTATGATACAACAGCCACTCCTGTATTTTCAGAAATATCGGGAATTACAAATACCTATGGATCATCTATTTATTATGCTCATGAAGTAGGAACCGATCAAGTTAACAGCTCAGGAACCACATCAATTGATGCTTTTATAAGATCTGGAGATTTTGATATTGATGATGGAGAACTATTTATGTCTATGAGAAGATTTATGCCTGACTATAAATTTTTAGTAGGAGATTCTAAAGTTACTTTATTTATTTCTGATTTTCCTTCAGACGCTCAAACAGGATCTCCACTAGGTCCCTTTACAATAACAAAAACTACTGATAAAGTAGACACTAGAGCGAGAGGAAGATTATTGTCCATAAAAATAGAAAACGATGCTGCAGGTCAAACTTGGCGTTATGGAAGTTTTAGAATGGATGCACAACCAGACGGGAGAAGATAACAATGCCACTAACTACAAAAGGTAAAAAAATAATGAAATCTATGAAGGATCAATACGGCAAGAAAAAAGCTAAAGCTGTATTTTATGCTTCAAAAAATAAAGGCAAAATAAAAGGTGTAGATAAAAAGAAAACATAATGGCTAAACTAAGTAATTATATACCTGAACCTAAACAAGAATATGATGTTGAAAACCAACGTCAAATACTTGAGTCTGTAACAACTATGAAACAACAACTTAATTTTTCTTTTCAAGAGGATTTAAAAAATGAGGAAGATCAGAAAAACTGGTTCTTTGGCTAATGGCAAATTTTTATAAAAGCGAAACCTTTGATTTAACAACAACTAATTTAACTACAGTGTTAAGTATTAGTACATCAGCAATTGCTATTGTAAAAGCAATACAAGCAAGTCATCAAGATGCAAGTAATGTTGATGTAGATTTATATTTAAAAAAATCAGGTGGTTCAGATGTTGAAATTGCACATGCTCAATTAAATAAGTCTACAGAAAACCTTGCAAAAGATGTGATAAATTTAGAAGCAGGTGATGTTTTAAAAGCACAAGCAGATACAGCAAATGAGGTTACTGGACAAATCAGTTATCTTCTGATAGATAGATCTCAAGAAAATGGATAAAGATATACCGAGAATATACTGTACTACTATGACAACGTATAGAAATACGAAGACAGGAGAAGTGCATAAAGAGAAAGTAGAAGGACCTGATATAGTAACAGATGTTACTGTACAAGTGTCCCCTAAAGGATTAGACATAATGCAGAAAGTAATGAACAGTGATAATAAAAAACCAAAACCCTAAAGGCGGAACAGAACTACAACTTGGATTTTTAACTAAACATGTAGATAAAAGTTTATTGGATCAAGTACAGATATGTACAAGTATACCGGACAAAGTACCTTTAGATCCTAATAAAGTAAATATATTGTGGCAGAAAAATTCTTGGGATCAACCTAATCTTTACCCCTGGTTTAAAAATAAAGCTAATCATCATAAGTATGATTGGTATGTATTTAATTCACATTGGAATCATGAAAAATTTAGAATGATGTTTGGTTTACCTCACCACAAATGTATTGTTATTAAAAATGGTATTGAACCCATTGAAAAATCTAAACCTTATGAAAAAGGGAAACCTATTAAAATCATACACCAAAATACTCCTTGGAGAGGATTGAGTGTATTGTTGGGTGCAATGCAGTTGGTTAAAAATCCATTAATAACTTTAGATGTTTATTCTTCAACTGAAATATATGGTAAAGATTTTTATAAACAAAACGATCACAATTATACTTCTCTTTATAAACAAGCAGAAGAATTACCTAATGTAAATTATATTGGATATAAACCAAATGAATATATTAGAGAACATATAAAAGATTATAATATGTATGTATATCCAAGTATTTTTGAAGAAACATCTTGCATATCTTTATTAGAATCTATGGCCGCTGGATTATATTGCATCACTACTAACTACGGAGCTTTATTTGAAACAGGAGCAGAGTTTCCAATGTATATTCCTTACGACGAAAACTATAGAAATTTAGCAGAAAAATTTGCTTATGGTATAGAAGCTGCATCTGCATCATTAGATCAACCTACAATACACGATCATTTAACCTCACAGTCTGGTTATGTTAAGAAATATTATAGTTGGACTAAACAAGCTAGTTCTTGGACTAGGTTTTTACAAGGAGCAATTAATGCAAAAAAGTAATACGCCCTCGGGCAAAAACAATGAGCCCATCTGGTTTGATAAAACAGATTCAACCCAAACCGTTACGCACAACGAAGACACCTATCAAACAATAAAAACTAATAAGGTAGATTCTGAGGTTACAGAAATAAACGTAGGAAATGTTTCACCTTATAAAATTATGGTATGTACGCCCTGTCATAGCGAAGTGACTATGCACTATACACAAGCTGTTTTAAAATTTCAAATGGCCTGTATGAGAAAAAACATAATGGTAAGTTTTACATTATTAAAATCATCGTTAGTTACTCAAGGCCGAAACTTATGTGTAGCTAGTATGTTGAATCATGAAGATGACTACACTCATTTATTGTTTATAGATTCTGATATTGATTTTAATGCAGAGACTATTTTTAAAATGTTGAAAAAAGATAAAGATATTATTGGCGTTCCTTATCCTATGAAAACATTAGACTGGGATAAAATGTGGAGAAGACTGCATGAAAAAGAAGATGCAATTGCAGGACCTAATGATTTAATGCATTCTGGTTATACTTATCCTGTTAAAACAGATAATCCTAATGAGGTAGAAGCTCATGATGGCGTCGTAGAACTTACTCACATACCGACAGGATGTATGTTAATTAAAAGAAAAGTATTAACGGATCTAATAGAAGCTAATCCAGATCTTGAAATATTTCAAGCAACCATCATTAATGGTAAAGAAGTTAAACAACCTAATATGTATAACTTATTTGATACTTTACATGACCCTAAAACCAAACGTTATTTTGGAGAAGACTTTGGTTTTTGCCAAAGATGGCGAGATATAGGTGGTAAGGTGTATGCTTACATAAACGACTACATTACTCACGTAGGAGAATACTCTTATTGTGGTAGATTTAGAGATGATTTGTGGCAAGGAAGCAGAGCTCTCAAATCGGTTGACGAGCCCAAGAAAATCAAATAAAGTATAATATTTACAGGACTTCTACGCCTGCTTAACAGTATAAATATATTTAAATTATGGCGATATCTAGATCTTTAATGAACAGACAATTACGAGCAGACGGCGGAATTATGCAAGTCGCACCTAGGGAAAAGTTTGGCATAGGTAGTTCTATTAAAAAATTTGTTAGAAAAATTATACCTAATGAAGTATCCGAAATAGCAGTCAAAGCTGCTCCTTTTGTTGCACCATTTAACCCTGCTCTTGCAGCAGGTATGGCTGGTATTGGTAGTTTTGACCAAACAGGAAGTATTGGAGACTCACTAAAAGGTGGGGCTTTAACTTATGGACTAGGTCAAGGTGCTAGATATTTAGGTGGAGCAGGTTTTCAAGGTAATCCTTTTGCTGCGGATGGCGGAGCATTTAGAGGAGGTCTTGAAGGATTTAAAGGAGGATTTAGTTCTCCATTAGGAAACCAAACAGGATTTAAATTAGGTAAACCTGTTCAAGAAATTAAACCAATAAGTGGTAACGAAATAGGTGGTCAATTTACAGAACCTCCATTTGGTGCCGGTGATGCAATAGGTGGAGAAGGTTTAACAGGAGGTGGAGAAATTATAAGCAGCTCAACCGCAACTACTCCAGGATCCGCGATGGATTCATTTAAATCAATTGTAAGTTTTGATACCTCTGCAGGACAAAAAACAGATGCAGCATTAGATCTTTTAAAAAGAGGAAGTAAAGCTTTATTTACAAAACCTGGTCCAGATGGAACACCTATACTTGACAAAGCAGCAGTATTAGGAGCAGTAACCGCTGCAGCATCTTATGCGGAAGCTTTAGCTTTAGCTAAGGATACAGGTGTTGAAATAACAGAGGAAGAATATGATGAAGCTAAAAAAGCAGATAAAAAAGAAGAATACGCAAGTTACTTACAAAACTTCTTTGGTGGCAGAAAAGATGGCGGCAGAATAGGATTTGAGTCTGGTGCTAATGAAATGATAAAAACACAATTACTGGAGGAGATTATGCCTAATACAGATACTAATACCGAAGACTATGTAATTATAATGACGGAAGACGGACCAAGAATGATTTTAAAATCTAATCTACCTTCTGAGTCTATGATGATGGATACTACTACCAGTGTATTTGGAGATGCAGGTAGAGGAAGAGAAATTCCACAAGAACTTAGAGCTGACGGCGGAAGAATAGGGTTTAAAAGAGGTAGTCCAGAAGAAACTTCTGAAATAGGTATTATGGCTATCGACGTTGAAGCAGGTGACGATGAAGACGAAGAAGATATGATGATGGCAGGAATTACATTTAGTAGACCTGAAAAATCATATTTGTTTAGAAGACTAGGTGGATCCGGTGGATCAGATAGATCTTACACTATGCCTAACTTATATAGAATATTAAATAACCCTGGTAAATATCCAGAAGATGCAGCAGTATTAAAAGAAATTGCTATCATGGGTCTTGGTAAAGGACAAAAGGACGGCGGAAGAATAGGTCTTAAAGGCGGATCAGGTTCTTCTAATAGAGTAGCACAATTAATTTTAGAAAGAGATTATTTACTTTCTAAAGATGAAGACGTTTCTTATATTGATGCAGAGTTAGAATCTCTTGGATATAAAATGAAATCTGAAGGTGGTGTTATGGATGTTAAAATGCCAACAGGTAAAATTAGAAAAAATAGTGCTGGTGTAGTTGAAAGAGACTATAGAGATGAAGGTGGTTTTGTACCGGTTGGTATTAAAGAAAGAGCCGATGATGTACCAGCTATGTTATCTAAAAATGAATTTGTAATGACTGCTGATGCTGTACGTGGTATAGGTAATGGTAGTGTCGAAGAAGGATCTAAGAAATTATACAACACAATGAAAAAAGCAGAACAAGTAGGTAAAGCATAATGGCAGTAACATACAATCAACCAGCTCCGTTTATAGAAGGTGCTCAAGAAAATTACATAGATTTATTAACACAACTAGTAGGTCAAGCTCCTGGTTCTAACATCTATGATGCAGATGGAAACATAACGGGCACAGTACCAACATTAGATCAACTTGGACCACAGATTGCACCTCAAAATGTTTTAACTCAAGAAGCACAAAATTTAGCTGCAGCACAAGCAGGATTAGGTCAATTAACTTTTGATCCAGTAACTGGAGCCGTAACAGGTGTTGGACAAGGAACTGGAGTTGCAGGCTATCAACCTTATTTAGATCAAGCAGCAGCTTATTCAGGACCCGGTGCTTACAAACAATTTATGTCACCTTACCAACAGGACGTCATTGATACAACTTTAGCAGAATTTGATATTCAAGCAGCAAAAGGAGCTCAAGGAACTGCAGCGGATGCAATAGCAGCAGGAGCTTTTGGAGGCGGTAGAGAAGGTGTACGAAGAGCAGAATATGGTGCAGCGTCTGATAGAAATCGAGCTGCAACACAAGCAAAATTATTACAAGAAGGTTTTGGTCAAGCACAAAATTTAGCTGCCCAAGCTTTTAATCAACAAAGAAACTTAGCATCATTGCAACCATCATTAGCTGCAAGTAATATACAAAATCTTGGAGCGGCTGGAACATCAAATTTAGCTTATCAACAAGCATTATTAGATGCTGAACAACAACGAAATCAACTAGCCTATAAAGAACCTTTTGATAGATTAGGTATTTATGGATCAGGAATAGCTTCTATGCTAAGTGGCGCACCTTATACTACAACTACTATTGGTGAGGGTGCAGGAAATGTTGGACCTTTCTCTCAAGCGTTATCTGCAGGATTAAGTGCTTATGGTTTAGGGAGCATCTTCGGAGGCAGAGGCTAATGTATTTTAAAAGACCATCATTTAGAAAAGGTGGAAACATCGGTGGAGGTATTATGTCCGGAACCGATATGGGAACTAGAACTGGTTTTCAAAATCCAATGATTGATTTTTTAAATAGAAATATTTTAGGACGTAATACTCAAATAGGAACAACTCCTCTTTCAAATGTTTCTCAAAGTGTTGGAATAGAAGAATTATTAAAAGGAACAGATACTAGAGGAAGTGTTGATACTACACCTCAAACTATAGAAGAGTTATATAAAAGAAGAGGCGAAAAGCTTAAACGTTCTGGTGACTACATAGGATCATTAGTAGACAATACTTATAGAGATAAAGAAGGTAATTTAAGAGACATAACTACTGGAGAAATAATTACAGACACTACAACTTCAACTTCTTCAGGTATCGCAGAAATAGTTTCTGATGGACCGGCAGGAGATCAGATTACAATGCTAAGTGACGAAGCAAAAGGTGCAGCAACAGAAGCTTTATTAAAATCTTTAGAAGAGAAAAAGAAAAAAGTAGAACCAGGAAGTGATGACAGTTCTATTACTTTAGATCCTTATGCAGAAATTAAAAAAGAAAAAGATTTTTTAAGTGAGATGTTAAAGAACGAAGGATTAGAAAGAGGTGAGATAGCTTTGATTGCAGCTAAAGCTATTGGAACAGAAGGTACTTTTAAAGATAAATTAGATGCAGCAGTTGAATTAGCATTACCTGTTGTACGAAGAAGAAACAAAGAAGACAAAGCTCTTACACTAACTGCATACAAATCATTTAAAGAAAAAGAAAAGGCTAAAGCTAAGGCAGGACAAGACACTACTGGTATTAAAGATTTAAAATATCAAGCTGATATTTTAAGAAAATCAGGTGATCCTCAATATAAAAATAAATCACAAGAAGAAGTAATATCTATAATAATAAAAGATAAATTTGGTGATGCAGATTCAAACACACGTAAAAAGAATTTAAGTGATAAAACTGTAGTGGGAGAAATATACGATAGATATAGTTCTGTAAAAGATGCAAAAACTCAATTAGATTTATATATCGAAGAAAAATACACAAAGAAAAATAAAACAATAGATACAGCAGATAAAAAATTACTTCGTTACCAAAAAGCTTTAGAAGAAGCTAAAAAAGATTTTAATTTATTTACTTCTATTCCAGAGTTTGGTGACATTCATCCTAATATACTGGATGCTTATGAAAGACTAGGTGTAAAAGATGGAGGTAGAATTAAAAGAGCTTTAGGTTCACCTAGCACAGGCGAACAAGTAATTACTACCGAAGCACAAACTATTGGGGCAGAAACAGCAGAAAAACCTGTTTTAAAATTAGATTATGCTCAGTTAAGAGATAGACTACCACCAGAAATTACAGATGATGTAGTACAATTATTAGCAAACAGTGAAGAGGCTTTACAAGAATTTGCATACATACAAACTCAAAACGATGTTGATGCTTTTAACTTAAAGTATGGTGTTAATCTTATAATTCCTCCTGCACCACAAACTGCATAGGAGAAAACATGGTAGGATTTGATAGATCCATTTTAGAAGATAACGAAGACATCACCAGGGCTCGAGGAACTGATGCTGGTGTTACAGATTATCTTTTTGATATTCCTGTTGGAGCTGTAGCTGGTTTAAGTCAAGCTGTTAAGGGTCTTCTTCAATTAGGTGCAATGCCTATTGACTATCTTGCCAACACAGATTTACTTACAGGTATAGATGATATTTTTAATAAAATAACTCCAGAAACAGATACAGCTGTTGGAGATATTACATCGGTTCTTACTCAATTTGCTGTGCCTTATGGGGCTGCATTAAAGATTGCAGGGGGAATATCTAAATTAAAAGGTCTAAGCACAGCTACTAAATTAACTGCACCTGGTATGACCAGGGCATCGCAAGGTATGGAACTTGCAAAACGTGCAGGTTACTATGGAGGTATTGGTGGTATTACAGACTTTGCAGTATCAACTCCGGGAGATTTAGGAACTCTTTCTGATGTAGTAGGTTTAACAGAACAAACAGATTTTGAAGGTTTAAGTGGTAAAGAAAGAGCT
>WLWH01000665.1_pt1 | contig 27245 bp, 16 predicted proteins | sample 6712741 | NCBI WGS metagenome assembly WLWH01 (sample SAMN12718694, study PRJNA515312) | sponge metagenome | isolation source: marine sponge | host: Mycale hentscheli | place: New Zealand: South Island, Marlborough, Capsize Point | collected 2003-05-01
TGGCGTGATCTTCTTTCACTCGAAGGTGATGAACGTGTTAATGTTAACATCAATGATTCCATTGATATCTTTTAGTGTGCCAGTTTTAAAATTGACACGTATTATCATATGATATATTGACATTTAACGTCAAATATTGTATGATATTTGTTATAGGGAGTATGGTGGAATAGGTAGACACACCAGACTTAAAATCTGTTGAGCATTGTGCTCGTGGGAGTTCAAGTCTCCCTACTCCTATTGGGCAATTTAGTGGTACAATTGCCCAAATAAGCGCGAGAAATATATATTTTATTATTATAGGGTAAGGTGTACATAGTGGGTAACTAATAGAGGAAAGAAGTGATGAATCTTTCCTCTATTTTTATTATAAAATTGTGACAATAATTGAAGTGGCACATAACCCCTTGCGGATTCGTTCGTGAGGGGTTATGTTTATTTCGTGGGTTGAGAAATTCTCTACACTAACTCCCCACAAAGTTTTTAACAATGAACAACACAATTCTCGCAATCCTGCACACTTTGAACATTCTGGCATTCGTGACAGAAATCGCAGTTAAATCTGCAGTTCATATCATCACCTTCACAATCGTGGTGGCATTAATGACAAAAGAGTTCGTTACGGTTGTTTATAACAATCGCCGCGAAATACTTGAGAAGATTAACAATATCAGAAACAGCGTTGGATATCATTTTGTGTATGCCAATTGATGTAGTGGCACAAGGGTGGTTGATCTACCCTCAAAATCATGTATTGTAGTTTCAGTTGAGAAATTCACTTCCAAAAATGATCAACAACGACACACTTGAGATGTTATCAGCACGAGAACAATTGATGGAAGATATCATCGCAATTGTTTCTGAAGGTAGTGCTTCGGGACACATATGTGAGGAATCAAGTGATATGTTGCAAACACTGTTATGTGATGCTGTCTGCCGTAATTTCCCCACTAACTAACACTTACTCATCTCACACTAACTAACATTCAGGAATTTATCAAATGAGCATGCTCAATTTACATGATGAGGCAATTCGTAGGTTAGCATCAGGATTCTCTGAAGAGTTTGCTGAGTTTGCTGCTGGTGATGAAAGAATGCATGAGTTAATGATGGACTTAGCATCCGAGTTCGTTGATACTAATCTTCCAATCGTAAGGGAAGATGGCTCTATCGATGTTGCTCATGAGTTAATGATGGGTATCACGATTCGTACATTGTGATTAACAATTTCACTACTAACTAACACTTTTTTTCAAATGGATTACGACACTTTCGACACTGACATTTTCTCTGAGATTAATGACACTCAGGCAGAAATCTACGATATCATCGAATACGACGAAGATGGTAAGAATGATAATAAGAAGTTCGACGTAGAAGGTTATATCAACGGGAACACAGATTACTGATAAAAATGTTACTCAGGTCAGCTGCCCGTGGACGGTTGACGTAGTGGCACACAAAATAGGCACGGCGCTCAAAATGCCCTATTGTACTTTCAGATCAAACAACGAAACCAAACATGCGTAAGATTGAAACCCAGATGAACAACGCAATTTCAGAGGGTACAGACTGGAAGTCTGCAAACACTCGCGTTGAAACTGTCGATGGCGTTTCCACAGTGTTTCTCCACGGCAACAAAATCGCTGAGATTGGTGATGCCTTCATTCGTTTATTTGATGGTGGTCGGCAGACTATGACCACTAAATCACGTCTTAATGCAATCTTAAATGTACATGGAGAACAGGGTGATTGTGTGTTTCAAAAAAACTTTGAGTGGTTTATTCGTATGAACACTGCACAAGGTCTTTCGACTGTTCCTTTCTTTTCCTCCATGCGTCTGGCATAAGGTCTCCGGACCAGTCGGCAAGGTGTCACACAAAATAGGCACTGCCCCCAAAATCGTGTATTGTAGACCTATGAACAAAACTACTCAAAACCAAAGTTACACCGACCCTTGCACTTATGCAATGCAAAGTGACATGAACCGACTTAAAGAAGAGATTGCATCAGACCTCGCAAATTACATGCTGGAGGTGATGCCTTCCCTTGAAATGTGTGTCGATTGGGTATGTGATCGTTTCGGTCTTGATTGCAACGATCAACTTGTAGATTTCGTTGCTGATTGTCACGATGAGTTTTTCGGTAACTGATACAAAAAATGATTAACAACGACACACTTGAGATGTTATCATCACGGGAACAATTGATGGAGGACATTGATTCAATTATCAGTGGTTTCTTCAATGACACTTATGAGGGACAATATCCCGAAGAATGTGAAGATCTGACTCGCATCTTATGTGATGCTGTCTGTAAGAACTTTCCCACTAAGTAACACAATGTACATGCATCAACTGCCAAACGGTAACATCATCATGCACGAAGGATTGCCTCGTGAACTTGCTATCCAAAGAATGGAAGATCATCAGCGTTGGTGTCAAGAACACAGGGAAGAATTAGCAGTGAGTTCACAACAGTTATTCGATGATATGTTTGGGGGTTAAATAACACCCAGGTCAGCTGCCCGACCAATTGGTAGATTGGCACAAGCAACCTTAAGGTTTTCTTCCTGAGTTTTGTATCCCCATGAACTACCAAATCCCGGAAAGTGTGCCATCATACTGGTATGAATAAAACAAAAGCAATCGATATCCTCTCCGCTCACTACGGAGCAACCTACCAAGGTTCCCACGTCTGTCAGATCACAGGGAACCTGATCGAAGACATTATGAACGAAGGAGACGAAGGAAAGACCTTCCACAAGTGGAACACGCTTCCCCTTCCTACCACGGTTGAGGATGGATCCCTGATCGGGTTAGCAGAAATTTACCTAAAGAAAGGAGTGTGACGGTCGGGGAACCGTCCCCAACCTATTGACTTTCCCACAAATCCATCCTATCTTCCGGACATGAACAAAACACAACGCCATCACAACGGTCAATTCATCACCACGGGCACGCCGTCCCCTCTGATGCAAAAGGTCATGGAGAACATCCTTCGCCAACAGGAGGCGGATAAAAAATACCGCGATGCCGTGCGGGCAGGTCGGATTCAACCTGACCAATTCACCAACTGGAACATCAGCGATCGCCACTGATCCGCTGACCCTGTAGAATTCAAACAACAACAAAAACGAAAAAACTTTTATGACTTCATTCTCCGTTTCAGCAACACGCCTCACCGGTTCCGAATTGTTGGAGGCAGTCCGTCTCATGACTGATAAGGCGACACGTTCTGAGATGTGCCAAATCTGTGGTTATTACACGGAGGAAGGTAACAACACCAAACTCCACTTTACCGATTTTTATATGGCAATCCTTGACGCAAAAAAGGATGTGATTGTTGACGACGAAGAGTCGGAAATCATTGCAGAGAACAATGACAATCAAGAGGCAATTGATGAGGCGCTTGAGGATTATCCTGCTGATGCAGTCCGTGCCTTTATTGAATACTTCGGAGAGGATTGTATCTCCGACATTTCTGATTCTTATCAGGGTGAAATGTCGGGCGCTGAGTTTGCTGAGCAGTTGGTCACTGATTGTTATTGCCTCGACATTCCTTCCTTCGTTTCCATTGATTGGGAGGATACGTGGGACAACCTCCGCCACGATTATGCAGAGCAGGACGGTTTCATTTTCTGCTGCAACTTCTGACCAGTTGGGGGACTGTCCACCATTCACCGGATAGTCCCCGTTTCCGTGTATTGTATTTAAAGATCAAACAACGAAATCAAATGACCGCTCTCAACCTCTCCGCTTCTGATTCCGCCGCCGTCGCGTTCTACGAAGAGATGCGGAACTACGTTGACGGATTCGGTCTGGTGAACCTGGACCGCGAAGACCGTCTTCAGTTTAAGAAGGGTCGTAAGGTTTTGGAGTCTGTAGAGCAGCAGGTCAAAGCAGCGATGAACCCCCGCTGTGCTGCTGCTACTAAGTGGACCGCTGAGGAGTACGACGCGCTGGCAGCTGCGTATATTCGCAACGGTGCCGACGAACGCGAATGCCTTCGTGAGTTCCGCGCCACCTCCGAACGCCATTCGGATTACGCTGTCCGCCTTGCGGTGAACTCCTGCAAATTCTTAGATTCCTCCGTAAAGGACGCAAAAGGATTGCATGATTACGCGAACGGTCTTCTGTCCTCCTTGCAGTCTTTGGGTGGCGATCGCTTCCAGGGTTGCCGCTGACCCGTAGGGGTTGCCAGCAGCGTTGGTGCGTGGTAGGCAGTGCCCCCGTTGGTGGGGGCGTTGCGCCGTGGCGCGTGTGGCGTCCCCCCCGTATATAAAACGCTAAGGTACCATTAAGCTATAAAGTCTTGCTTTCGCGACCTATTTTTATAACTCACTATTTTTCTATATAATCCAAGAAATGGAAAACAGTATAACTTGTATGCAAAAAAATCCCGGAGAAAATTTTACGACTGTAGAGGTCGATCCTGTCACTGGTGAGTATGTAATCCAAGTACCCGAATGGATTATATCTGAGTATGGGTGGTATGAAGGTACAGAGATCAATATGGAAGTTGATGGTCATAGTATCGTAATTACCGAACTTAAAGATTGACGTGCTCCTAGTATTGGAGTATAATTACATTTGAATGCATTCACATTTTAATTTGACCTAATTATGGCAAAAGGATTTACAGTAAAAGCAAAAACGCCCGTAGCAACTCCCAGACCTGCTGAGTGGGATTATGCTAAAGCAAAAGAGATGATCAAAGGAAAGACAGTAGTATTCTGTCTACCAGGTAGAGGAGTATCTTACACGTACTTAAAAAACTTTGTACAATTATGTTTTGATCTTGTACAGAACGGAGCAAGTATTCAGATTAGTCAAGACTATAGTTCCATGGTGAACTTTGCACGTTGTAAGTGTCTTGGTGCTAATGTATTACGTGGACCTGATCAGAAACCATGGGATGGTAAGTTAGAGTATGATTATCAATTATGGATTGATAGTGATATTGTATTCAATGTAGAGAAGTTCTATCAGTTAGTATTGATGGATCAGGACATTGCATCTGGATGGTATTGTACTGAAGATGGGCAGACGACTAGTGTTGCACATTGGATGGAAGAAGATGATTTCCGTTCTAATGGCGGTGTTATGAATCATGAGACACTTGAAAGTATTGCCAAGCGTAAGAAACCATTCACTGTAGACTATGCAGGATTTGGATGGTTGCTGATTAAGAATGGAGTCTTTGAGCACGAGGAAATTAAGTATCCATGGTTTGCACCTAAGATGCAGGTCTTTGAATCTGGAGAAGTACAAGATATGTGTGGAGAGGATGTATCATTCTGTCTGGATGCAATCGCAGCAGGTTTTGAGATCTGGTGTGATCCACGTATTAGAGTCGGTCACGAGAAGACAAGGGTGATCTGAGATGTCTCAGGAGTTATATACACTCACTCATGATGGAAAAGTACTTGCAGAGAACTTGACGCAAGAGGAATACTTTGATAAACTAGCAGACCTAGCAGAGGACTTCTACTCTTCTGGGTCTCCGAACCCCTCGGAAATTGAAACTACTATCACTACAACTGAGTAATTATGGCACGTTCTAAAACTGGTCTTTCTGGCGGAACATTCGTCGAATCTAAACCGAAGAAAACTCGTCAAGGATATGGAAAAAACACGAAGTACGCCGCGTCTTCTCGCAACACTGCTAAGAAGAGATACCGTGGTCAAGGTCGTTAAGAGCGATCCCCCCCCTTTGTACTCGTAAATAAATATGAGTGAGGGGGGATAATAACCCTTTAAAAAGTTCAGTCTCACATAAACAGGAGTATAACAGGAGTCCAATGGGTAATTCACCTGTCGATAGAGATAAAGATTACATGTATCAAGAATTTGGTACTAAAAGTCTTATTACAGATTACTGGTCAATACCACAAAAAACAGAAGAATCTGAAGAGATAAAGGAAGAAGAACAAAATCAAGAGTAAGGGTATAAATAAATTCAGGAAAATATACCCATTTAAATGGCAGTTCAGAGGGTTTCTAGAGCATTTAAGGATATTAGTTTTGCCTTCGATCCACATCCAGTGACGAAGGACGTTCCTGTGCTTACTAATGAACGTGCGATCATTAGATCAGTACGTAATTTAGTAGAAACGATACCCACTGAACGCTTTTTTAATTCGACATTAGGTACAGACATCCGTAAAAGTCTATTTGAGTTTGTTGATCACGGTACTGCTAGGATTATTGAGGATCAAATCCGCAATACAATACGCTTTTATGAGCGTAGAATTGATGATTTAAGAATTCAAGTTGATCCACAACCTGATCTGAACTCTTTTAATGTAAAAGTACACTTTACAGTCGTTGGGTTAGACCTGCCAATACAAGCCTTCTCCTTCATATTGGAGGCAACGCGATAAAAAATGCCTTATACACAGTTTACTAACTTAGATTTCGATCAAATTAAGGTTCAAATTAGAGAATACCTCCGTGGTAACTCCAATTTTACGGACTTTGACTTTGAAGGATCTAATTTTTCGATCTTAATTGATACTCTTGCTTATAATACTTACATTAATGCATTTAATGCGAACCTTGTAGTCAATGAATCCTTCCTGGATAGTGCTACAGTCCGTGAAAATGTGGTATCACTTGCAAGAAACATTGGTTATATACCCCGTTCTAGAACCGCTGCAAGAGCACAGATCAAATTTGAGGTACCAACTGACACATCAAGCTCTACATTGACCTTAGAACCTGGTCTGGTGTGTGTTGGTGCAGCAGATAATACATCGTATCGCTTCTCAGTTCCTGAAAGAATCACTGCTGCCGTCAAAAATAAGAAAGCAGTATTCGGAGATGATACAAATTCTATTACAGTCTTCCAGGGATCATACTTAACACGTCAATTTAGTGTTGATACTTCAATAGATCAACGTTATATTTTAGATAATCCCAATATTGACACCTCTACAGTTAGAGTTTACGTCTCGGGTGCCAATGATACTGGTCTTGGTAGAGAATTTAAGCATATTGATAATATTTTAAACATTGATAAGTATTCTGAAATCTTCTTGATGCAAGAAGTTCAGGAAAATCGTTATGAAATCATGTTTGGTGACGGTTATTTTGGAAAAGAATTAGAAACAGGCAATATTATTACTGTTAGGTACATTGTTACTGATGGTTTAGCAGGTAATGGACCTGCATTATTTGATTTCCAAGGCAACTTTACTGATAACAGAAACATCAGAGTCATTCCTACTGCATCAGTCGCCGTTAACACCGTTCAGAAGGCGTCTAATGGTGGTGAAGTAGAGAATGTTAAGTCGATTAAGTACTTTGCTCCTCGACTCTATTCAGCGCAGTATAGAGCAGTTACATCAAGGGACTATGAAGCAATCATTCAGTCCATCTATCCTAGCACTGAATCAGTTGCAGTTGTTGGTGGAGAGGAGTTATCACCTCCTAGATTTGGTACTGTTCAGATTAGTATTAAACCTAAGAATGGTACATACGTTTCAGACTTTGATAAACAGCAGATTCTGAATAAACTTAAGTCTTATTCAATTGCAGGTATTAGACAATCAATTATTGATCTGAAAGTTCTTTATGTTGAACTTGATAGTAATATCTACTACAACCTATCACAGACTGCTAGTGTTGATAATCTAAAAACTAATATCATATCAGCACTTACCAATTATTCTAAGGATGTTGATATGAATCGCTTTGGTGGGCGATTTAAGTATAGTAAAGTTCTTCAATTAATTGATCGTGTTGATAATTCAATCACTTCTAATATCACTAGAATTAAAATTAGAAGAGATATGAAGGTTCTGAAGAACCAGTTTGCACAATATGAATTATGTTTTGGCAATAAGTTTCATTTAAATCCTAATGGTCTTAATATTAAATCAACAGGATTTAGAATTGCTGGAGAATCATCTGTAGTATATCTTACAGATGTTCCTACAAATACTAAGACTGGAGTTATTTCAGTAGTTAAGATGGGTGAAAACAATGTAAATACCATTGTTGTGAAGGACGCAGGTGTAGTTGATTATGAAAAAGGTGAAGTAATTCTGAATACAATTAATATTGTTTCTACAGTTCAACCCAATGACATTGTTGAGGTTCAAGCATTCCCAGAATCTAATGATGTTATTGGTCTTAAAGATCTGTATTTGACATTAGACATTTCTAGTAGTCAGATAAATATGGTTAAAGATGTCATCGCATCAGGCGAAGATATTTCTGGCGTCTCGTTCACTAGAGATTATTATACTTCAAGTTATTCAAACGGATCCTTAGAGAGGAAATAAAATATGTCGCAATTTGAGAAGAGAGTTCAACTCAATAAAATTATTGAGAGTCAACTCCCTGAGTTTTTGGTTGTTGATTTTCCAAAGGCTGTTGAGTTTTTTAAACAGTATTATATCTCTCAAGAGTTTCAGGGCGGTAATATAGATCTGATTGATAACCTTGATAGGTATATCAAGTTAGATAATCTTGTTCCTGAAGTTGTTGTTGGTAAAACAACCTTAAGTTCTACAGTTGATGCAGATGATGACATTATAACTGTCACATCAACTAAAGGGTTTCCTGATGAGTATGGTCTGCTGAAGATCGACGATGAAATCATTACATACACTGGAAAAACTCAAACCACTTTTACAGGATGTATTAGAGGTTTTAATGGTATTACTGGATATGATGATACAACTATAAGTAATTTTAATAATGTTAATCGTCAGAGTGTAATATTTGAGGACACTGAAGCAGATTCTCATGAGACTGGTGAGACAATTCAAAATCTTAGTGCATTATTCTTACAAGAATTTTATAAGAAATTAAAGAAAACTTTTACTCCAGGTCTTGAAGAAGAAACTTTTGTAGAAGGATTAAATGTTGGTAACTTCATCAAGCACGCTAGAAGTTTTTATCAATCAAAGGGTGTTGAAGAATCTGTAATTATTCTTTTCAAAGTTCTTTATGGTGTTGAAGCAAAGGTTCTTGATCTTGAAAACAGATTAATCAAACCATCCTCTGCAGAATATATTAGAAGAGAGCAGGTAGCAGTAGAAGTTTTATCTGGAAATCCATTTAAGTTAGAGGGTCAGACTGTATATCGTTCTAACGATCTAGAAACTAATGCTGCAGTTTCTGAAGTAGAGATCTTCACTAGAGATAATGAGACTTTCTATAACTTTGGTTTGTTTGTTGGATATAATGATAGGGATTTGATTGAAGGGAAATTTGATATTACCCCATTTACCAGAGCTTTAGAAGATAGATCTCCTACAGATAATATCATAACTGTAGATTCTACTATTGGATTTGCACATACTGGTCATATTGTAGCAAATAATCAGGTAATTTATTATTCATCAAAGAGTGTCAATCAATTCTTTGGATGTACAGGAATCTCAACTACTGTTGGTATTGGTACAATAATTGATAAGACCTCTGGTATAAGATCTAATGAAACAGTTTTTGGATATGAAGATGGTGATATTACTAAACCAGTTCATTTCCGCATCACTGGAGTATTGAAGGACTTTGAAGCAATTGATGATATTCCTTTAATGGAAGAAGATGAAGTTATTTCCGTAAAGCATGTAGGGGAAGTAATTAATAATCCCAATCAAGATAAAACATATAAAGAAATTTTTGCAAATTCTTGGATCTATAATACTTCTACAAGATTTGCTATTGATGAAATCAATGGAGCAACCTTTACACTAAAGACAGATATTGATAAGTCTCAACTTAAGAAAGGTGATACAATTGAAGTATTGATTGGTGATAGTAACAATCGTGCAACTCAGAATCTTGGTGTTGTTGATTCTGTCAATAATACTACTAAAGAGGTTGTCCTTTCAGGTTTAACTAACTTTACTCCTAATTCAAATTTAAGTTATAGTATTAGAAGATTATTAGTTAAGGCAGATACATCTGGCGTTGAATTAAAAGATGGTAGAAATAAGTATCTTTCCAACGTTCTAAATGTATACACTGAGGATAAGAGTCCTTTTGGATATGTTGCTTCAAACTCTTTACCTGGATACAGTATTCAAGATCAAATTGTTGAATCTTCAATTCCAGATGGAACAGTAAATAATCTTGGTGGATTTAGTAGTTTCTTCAAAAACTATTCTACTATTAGGTTTCCACAAGATGTTAAATTTATTGATGGTGATCAAATCAGATATACTGCTGATAATCAATTAAGTGGTTTAGTATCTGGTGATTACTATTATATCAAGAAAGTTACTAATAGCGAAATAAAATTATACATCTCATTATCATTACTCCAGGACGATATGACTGGAAATGATTATGTAAGATTTGGACCTAATACAAATACAACTGGAACACATAATTTTACTCTTACTCGCCATGAAGACAGAGTACTTTCACCCAATAGTATTTTAAGGAAGTTCCCACTTTATCCACCACAATCTCTTCCTATAGATGATAAGAGAGGATTGGGTAATATTGGTATACTTATTGATGGGACTGAGATTAGTAGTCCAGAATCTACAGATTCTGTTCATTATGGTCCTATAGAATCATTTGATGTATTGAATGGTGGTAGAGATTATGATGTATTAAATCCACCAGGTATTACGATTAATACTGTTAATGCAACTGGATCTGGTGCAAAAGCAGAACCCATTATTATTGGTTCTGTTAAGCAAGTATTTGTAGATCCTCAACCATTCGATATTGATGCTGTAGAATCAATATCAATTAAAGGTGGAAATGGTAGTGGTGCTGTTTTACAACCTCTTGTTGGTGCTCGATTCCGTGAAGTGGAATTTGATAGTAGACCATTGTCTCTTGGTGGTGGGGTTGATATAATTAATGAGATCATCAGATTTAAAGAACCTCATTTCTTAACTAATGGTGATGTTATTATCTACAATCAGAATGGAAATTCTCCTATTGCACTCGGACCTGCTTATGATGGCAACCAGACAGTCGAAGGAGAACTTGTAAGCGGTGATGAATATGTTGTAAGAGTTATCAACACATCTTCAGTAAAACTCTTTAAAACGGCAGGAGAGGCGCTCTCAGGCGTTGCTGGTATCAACACTTTAGGTCTTGCAGTTCCTGCAGGTACTGCTGGTATTCATAAGTTTAGAACAGTTTCAAAGAAAAATCTGAGACAAATTAAGGTTCTTGAATCGGGATCTGGATATACACATAGAAAACTTAGAGTTAAAAATGTAGGATTCTCTACAGAATATAATACCATTAGTTTTAAAAATCATGGATTTAAGACTGGTGATATTGTCAACTATACATACTCAACATTCTCAGGTGTAAGTACAACGACAGATCTTAGTGTTGTTGGTCTTTCTAGTGATAAACAATATCATTTACATAAACTTGATGATGATAAGTTTAAACTTATTGATATTGGAATTGGTGCAACTATAACTGAAAATATTGATAAGAAGAAATTTGTTGATATAGTTGGATTTGCAACTGACGCACTCAATTTACAAGGTGGATATCAAATCTTCCAATATCCACCTATTGAAGTTGAAGTAAATGTTTCATATGCAAACACCACAGGTGGAACATTTACAATTACACCTCTGATTACTGGTGAAATTGTAGATGCATACTTATATGAGACTGGATCTGGATATGGTTCTGAAACACTCAATCTTCATACAAAACCATTAATTGATATAACTGAGGGTAAAGGTGCCCAATTAAATCCAATTATTACTAATGGTAGAATTCAAGTAATACAGATTCTTAATAAAGGAAACGGATATCTTTCATTACCAGAATTGGTTATTGAAGATACATCTGCTATCCCTGGTACTGGTGCGATTTTGAAACCAGTTATCACTAATGGACAACTTACTGATGTGGTTGTTCTTAATGGTGGAATTGGATATAGTTCAAATTCAACTGGGATATATGTAAACTCTAGAGGTTATGGTGCTAAGTTTGACACCAGAGTTAGAAGACTGAATGTAAACGATGCATTTAGATTTGCAGAAGCTTCTAGAAGTAATACTAGTGCAAGGATATTCTCAAATCTTTATAAGAACCGCAAAATTGATAATCTTGTTTATGGCATCTTTGGATATTCTCAAGATTTAGGATCAAATTTTGAAGAGTTCAATGGAGCACACTCACCAATTATTGGATGGGCATATGATGGTAATCCAATCTATGGTCCATTTGGATATATTGATCCTGTTGATATTCAATCTGGTGTTAGAATTATCAATCCAAGTTATGAACTACAGTCTAATCGTGTGATAGACAGACCTGTGGGTCTTAGTGCAGGATTCTTTATTGATGACTATCAATACACTGGTTCAGGAGATTTAGATAGACATAATGGTAGATATTGCAGAACTCCAGAATTTCCTAATGGTGTTTATGCATACTTCGTTGGAGTAACAACTAGTACTGTAACTGGAGAATTAGAACCTCTTTATCCGTATGTTATTGGTGATACATACAATTCTCAGGTTCTCACTGATAATTTCAATTTAGATCAATCATTTGACTTTAAAAATTCCAATCTTGTTAGAAATACTCTTCCATATAATGTTTCCAAAGTTGGTGCAGATTATGATTTCTTGAATGAGAGTTATGAAAAGTATCAACAATTGGGTATTGTTGATGCCGTATCTCAAGGCGTTGTTGATGAGATTAGAGTTATTGATGGTGGAGAAGGTTATCAGATTGATGATACAGTTAATTTTAACTTAAGCGAATCTGGTGGATCTGGTCTCCGTGGTTCTGTATCAGAGTTGATTGGTATTGGTGTAACTTTAATTACTACAACTAAAGAATCCTTTGAAGGATCAATTCTTGAATGGGATAATGATAGACAGGTTTCTGCATATAATCTTGATAAAGGATTGGGTTTCCCATTTAACGACAAAGATACTGTTATTATAAGTGGACTTTCTACTTCTCTTGCAGCACTCAATAGTACATTCCAAGTAGGAATTAAATCCGAAACTGTTGGACTTGCTGGTACCATGACACCATATACTAGCACTCCTGGTGGGAAATATGAAGACATTTTCACATCTAGAAAGTTCAATACTGTTTCTGTTGGCAGTACACTAGTAGTAAGTTCTGAATTTGGAAATGAAATTCTTACAGTTCTAAACAACTATAATAATGGTGTATTGAGAGTTCATAGATTTGGAACTGCTGGTTATGCACACACTATTGGATCAGAACTCCGACTTCAACCAAATAGGATTACTTTACCTGTAAAAACTAAAGAATTTAAATCGGATAGGGTTAATAAAGTATTTTTCAATGCTCTTCATTCTGTTGGTATTGGAACAACTACGGGTGGTTCCACACAAAAAACATTTACTATTGGAAATGTTTCAGAAACTGTATCAATCCCATTCAATCAAATTCACATTCCTGGTCATCCATTTAAAACTGGAGAAAAGGTTATATTCAGAAGATCAAATAAACCCGGCGTAAATTCAATTCTTGCTGGTGAAGATAATACACCCAATAATAATTTCTTTATACCCAATACTACTACTCTTGAAAGTGAACTTTATATCATTAATAAAGGACCAAATTATATTGGTTTGGTAACCACTGTAGGTTTAACAACTTCTGGTCAAGGGTTGTATTTCCACACATCTGGATCTGATGATGCTCAGTATAATATTGAGAATATTAAGACACAAGTTACAGGAGATATTGATAGATTAGTAACTCAAGTGAGTTGTGCTGCAACTCATGGTCTTATCAATCATGATAAGATTAAGATGAATGTTGTTCCGAAGGGTTCTGTTGGCATTGGAACATCAACTCACATTAGAGTTAAATTTAATGAAAATAATAAAAAACTGTTAATTAATCCAATTGGAATAACTTCTTCCGACATTAGCACTGTAACTAATCAGATTACGATTAATAATCATGGTTATAAAACAGGAGATAAACTTTACTATGAAAGTTCTGAAGTTGCTGTAGGTCTTCATACTGGATCATACTATGTTATTGAGGATACTAGAAGTAAGTTTAGACTTGCAGAAACTCTTTATGATAGTAACCCCGATAATGAAACATCTGTCAGTATTGTTGGTACGGGAGATACACATCATACTTTCTCGCTAGTCAATCCAAGAATTGAAGTAATCAAAAATAATTCTCTAAAGTTTGATTTGAGTGATGAATCTCTGGATGGTTATAAGTTTAACATCTATACGGATAGTGACTTCATTAATGAATATATTTCATCATACGATAGTAGACAATTTAACGTTGTTGGATTTGGAACAGTTGGTATTGGTACAACTGGTGAAGCATCATCAACATTAAACTATTCTAAAAATATTCCAACAAAACTATTCTATAATGTAGAAAAGAGTGGATATATAAGCACTGCTGATAATAGTGTTAATAACTTTAGTGAAATTGAGTTTATTGATAGTCCATATAATGGCACTTATAATGTGTTTGGTATTGGATCAACTACATTTAAATTCTCACCAATTAGACTACCTGATAATTTAACATATCTTAGTGAGGACTGTGAAAAACTAGAATACTCTACAAAGTCTTCTTCAGCAATTAATGGTGCAATTGGAAAAATTAGTCTTGTTTCTGAAGGATTTAATTTTGATAGACTTCCCAAATTTAAAGATGTTACCTCTACAGAGGGTGTAAATGCTAACCTTGTTGCTATTTCAACCTCTATAGGTAGAGTCAAGAAAGTTAGATTTAGATCTATTGGTTACGATTATAGTGGAGATAATACATTAAGACCCGAAGCATCAGTTGCACCAATCGTTTCAATTGATAATTTAGATATCATTCAAAATATTGAAATCAAATTTGGTGGTGCAAATTACCTTAGTGATCCTAAACTAATACTTTGGGATGATACGAATAAGAAAATTGTTAATGATGATATGTTTGAAGCAACCGCACCATATGGTGCAGTTGCAGAAGTAAAGCAACTTGGTCCAATTTTTGGTCTTAAGTCCGAACCCCATAAGTTAATTGCAGTAAACAATTCCAATGGTGTTGGTATCAGTTCTATGATTACCAGTCAAGTTGGTATTGCAACATGCACTCTTACAACACCAATTCTTGGATTTACCACTGCACTATTTGTGCCAGGTGATAATATCTTTGTTGAAGGTGTTCAGATGGAAACATCTGGTGATGGATATAACTCTGAAGATTATGAATATAAGTTCTTTAAGGTTATTGATTATATTAATAGTAGTCCTGCAGTTCTTACTTTCAGTTTAGAAGGTAATGATGGAATTGGTTTTACAACTAATCCAGGAACTGCTAAGATATTCCAGTCTGGTTATGCAACTATTGTAAACAAGAAAAATTATCCAGTCATTAATATTGTTCAGGATAGATCGCCATTTGTAATAAATGAGGGACTATCTATTAATGTAGGAACAGGATATTTCCCATCAGATCTCAAGGTCACTATGGTCAGAGATGACTATATTAAAGTTAATGGTAATTATGTCCTCAAAGCAGGTTCAAAGATTAGGGGTGTTGTTAGTGGAACAGTTGCAGATGTAACTAATGTTATTACTAAGAGAGCTAAACTTAATATTGACTATGCATCTAGAGTCAATACTGGATGGCGCGATGATATTGGAAAAATAAGTGAAGATTATCAGGTAACATCAGATAATGATTATCACCAAAATCTATCATACTCAGTTCAAAGTCCTATTACGTGGAATGAGTTCTCAAGTCCTGTTAATAGTGTAATTCATCCAGCAGGTATGAAAAACTTTGCTGATGTTGGTATAACATCTTCTGCACCTGCTGTAGGTATTGGAACTACTTTACAATCGGTTGCTATTGTTGTTCTTGATATTATTAATGAACGTAGAGTTGATGTTGTCAATAATTTTGATAATGCTATTGACGTAGATCCTCTCAATAGTCAATTTGGGTCATTCTTACAGTCTAATCAATTACAGATTGAAAATACTAAACTCGCAAGTTTCACTGAATGTAGAACAAATAGAGTTCTAATTCATGATGATATTAGTAATAAATTCTCTAGTAGAGGATTCCAAGATTTATTCTCTGAAATTGAAGTTATTGATGAATCTGAAAATCATGTAAGATATTTAATTCAGATTGTTGATCCGGATACTGACGCAGTTCAGTTGTCGGAATTGATCTATCAGTCTAATGGCGATGGAAGTAATTCATTCCTCTTTGAAAAAAATACATCATTCTCTGATAGAAAATTAGGCAACTTCTCCACCAATATTGATTCTAAGGGAAGAAAGACATTAATCTTCACCCCAGTAGATCCATACGATACAGACCATGATATCAAAATTCTAAAGAGAAAATTCCAATTTGAATCATTGCCAGCAGGAAATACTGGTTTTGGAACCGAATCTTTTGGTTCAATTAATCTGACTGGTTCATTTGTTTCTGGTATTACTAGTGTTGGAACTGCATCAAGTACTAAGACTATTGCCACATTTGATGCTAACGATTTCAATGCTGCATTTGCCTCTATTGAAATTATTGATGCATTGCATAGAGAAGATGCAAATTATGTTGAGGCAGTTATAGACTTTGATGGATCAAATACTTATCTCAGCGAATACTACTTTGATACAACAACTCAATCTTATAGTGCAGTTCAAACTGGCGTATTGAATGCTGAGTATGATTCTTCTGCAAATGTAATTTCACTGACAGCAAGTAATACTGGCATTTCTACTACAATATCATATGATGTACGCTCTAATATTGTTGGATTTGGAACCACCGCTTCAGGTATTGGAACTTATAGATTCTTGATCAACAGACAACCTGCTGGAACTGAAATTAGTGCTCGTTTAGAATCTACCAACAACGTAGGAACATCCACAATTAGAGTGGCACAATTTGATATTGAATCTGTATCATCTTCTACTTCAATAGTCCGTGTTGCTGCAGGTCAATCATCTGCAGTCCATCAGGTAGCAATTCTTGCTAATGATGAAGAAAACTTCACAACAGTTATTCCTGGACCATTTGCACCTGTCAATAACACAACTGGTCTTGGTACATTTGGTGGTGAAGTAAGTGGAACTAATTTCTACCTTAATTTCCACCCAGATGCTGGATATCAAGATGTAGAGACCCAAGCACTTAATGAAGTCTTCTACAGAGATATGGACTTCGACAATCAATCAAGACCTCTTGAATATGGTCCGATTGAGCAGAATCTTCTATTGACTGCATATGATGGTCTAAATGGTCTCAGATCAAACAGAACAAGTTTTGATCTGACTCATGAAGGTAAACCCATTTATGTCAAGAAGTTTGATCCTAACGTCACTAGCGGAAATCCTGCATCAGAAACAATCGTAAATTACACCACTGGTGTAATTCAAATGAAGGATCACTTCTTGAATACTGGTGAAGAATTAATTTATACTCCAGTATCAACTTTCACTGGTATTGGTGCATCTGCTATGGGTATCGGTCAGACTGCCAATTATCTTGGTATTGTTACTGACAGACTTCCCGAAAGAGTCTATCCAATTGCTCTTACTCCAAATACATTTAAACTGGCGACTAGAAAGGAATATGCACGTACAGGAATATTTGTAACATTTACTGACGCTGGTCTTGGAAATGCTCATGAATTAGAATTTACCAAGAAACTTACTAAGACTGTTATCGGTCTTGATGGTATTGTTCAGCAACCAATTAACTTTACACCTATTGCACATACACTTCTTCATAACAGTGGATCAATTAGTGTTGGAATTAATACCTTCAATCTTTCTGGTATTGCTTCAGTTCAATCAAGAGATCTCATTAGAATTGATGATGAGTATATGAAGGTTATTGAAGTTGGATTTAGTACTAATGCTGGAGGACAACTTTTAGGACCCATCAACGGAGTTATTGCATCAGGAGCTGGAGCAACATTCTCAACTATATCAGTTGAGAGAGGGGCAGTTGGATCTAGTGTAACATCACATACTGATGGTACTGAAGCAAGAATATACCGAGGATCTATTAACATTGTTAAAAATAAGGTTCACTTTATTGATCCACCTAAGGGTAATTCTAGAGCAAGAAGAAATGAATCTAATCTTCCATATGTAACTGCAGAGTTCTCGGGAAGAACATTCTTGAGGCAAGATTATTCCACCAATATGATCTTTGATGATATCTCAGATTCTTTCACAGGTGTTGCTAAAACATATACTAATAAGATCAGTGGCATTAATACTGTTGGTATTGAACCAGGTAATGGTATTCTCTTCATTAATGGAGTATTCCAAACTCCAACAACTGAAAATAATGTTGGTCAAAACTATATTTTCCAAAATGATAGTACCAATGGAATTTCGAGTGTTGTCTTTACTGGTATTACTTCAACTGATGGTAGTCAGATTCAGTCTGAGTTTGATATAAATCAGAACCAGATTCCAAGAGGTGGTTTAATAGTATCTCTTGGGTCTACTCCAGGTCTTGGATATGCACCACTTGTCGGAGCACAGGTTATTGCTAAAAAGAATAGTTCTGGTGAATTAACAGAGATTGTTGGTATCAATACCTATCTCAATCCAGTTGCAATCAGCACTGCAGATTATGATAGAAATTCAGGAATTATGGAGATTGAAACTTCCAGTCCACATTACCTGAAAGGTGGTGATAGTGTAAGACTCATCGGTCTTGGATTTACATCTTCAATTAACAGTGGAGTATCTACTTTCCCAAGTCATAATCGTCCAATAGAAATATTTAATATCATTGATGCAACCAAACTGAATGTTGTTATCGGTCCAAGCACTATTGATCAGTTCTATAATAGTGGTGGAATAATTAACGAACACTTCAAATGTAATACTGGATCTGGATATAGAAATCCAGTTGCTATTGGAGTTACTGATATTGAGTATGAGCACAGATTCTCAAGAGCATTAGTAAACGGAATAACCGATAACACTAGTGCAACACATACAGTAACAGACGCATCTTATATTCCACATACTGGTGTCTTACAACTGACAATTGATGATCATGGATTGACCGCATCCAATACAATCACAATTACTGACAATAGTATTTTCTTTAGATGTGAAGATGATAGTTTCTTCACTGAACAACCTTATCCAAGATCTACTGATCCTGTCTCAGGTATAAGCACTACAATCACATCAGTTACAAGCGATACTATCACTGTAAATGTTGGTAGAGGTGGTGGTGGCGGAAATGGTGCAGTAGTTTCTGCACAAGTCGGCGCTGGTGGTACCCTTGCATTCTCGATTGATAATCCTGGAACTGGATACATCAATCCTCAAATTATTATACCAGAACCAAATTATGAAAATATGTCTATTGTGGGTGTTTCTAGACTTGGTATTGGTACAACCACTGATTGTGGCAAAAATCTTTTAGTCAATCTTGAAATTGCACAAACAACTGAAAATAAAACTGGTGATAGATTCTTTGATGCGTCCAATTTAATTGAAGCAAACGTTGCCTTCATTGCTGACATTGCTTATGGAAGAATGTTGGCACAGTACCCATCATATACACCCTCAGCAACATCTACAGAATATAAGAATGATATTGTTGATGTCCTTGAGGCAATGGCATACAACCTCAAGTTTGGTGGAAATGATCTTACAGTAGACATTGCTGATCACGATAGTACTGGAGCATATGCTCTAGGTGAAGAGGATGAAGCAATCTACGCATTTGGTCAGGCAAAGGAAATGGCAGTTCAAGCCATGAGAAATGAAACCATCACCACTGGTGGTTATACAATACTTACACAATTCAAGGATGTTACTATCACTATTGATTCTAATACTCCATATTGTGCTAATGTTGCTTCCGCAATTAATACTCTCGTTGGTATTGTAACACAGGCAGTTGATCCCAACATTGGAACCGTTCCAACTAGAACGATTGCACCTGGAGCACTGTATAATGTTTCTAACTTCAAACTTGTAAGAAATGGTTATGCATTTGCACCTGGTGATATTGTTAAAGTTGTTGGTCTTGTAACTGCCAAAGGATTTACTGAACCAGTGGAAGACTTTAAGATTGAAATTACTCAAACTTTCAATGATTTCTTCTCAGCATGGTCATTTGGTGAAATGGATTATATTGATAGCATCGCTGCATATCAAGATGGAACTAGAACTAGATTCCCAATTTACTATGAAAACAATCTGCTAAGTTTTGAACTTGATCCTGCAAGTGATCTTTCTAGTGCAATCAATCTTGATGCAGTCTTGATTATTTTCATCAATGGTGTTATTCAGACTCCTGGATATTCATATTCATTTGATGGTGGTACATCATTCATCTTCTCAAGACCACCTAGTATCAACGATAGAGTTGATATTTTCTTCTATGTTGGCACACAAGGAGTTGATGTTGGTATAACCACCGTTAAAGAATCACTTAAAGTTGGTGATGATCTATTTGTTAAAAAACATCCTGACTTTGCATCTACTGTTGATCATCTTACTAATAGAACTATTAGAGAGATTGTTGGATCTGATACTCTAGAAACTCCAACGTATATTGGTCCAGGTATTGATTCAAATACTTTCAGACCATTTGATTGGATTAAACAAAAAAATGACAAGTTTATCAATGGAGATATTATTCCTAAGACGAGACCCATTCTAGAACCATTAATCTTCCCAACTGCCAAGGTTATTGGGAATATTGAAACTGATTCTACTGAGATCTTTGTAGATAATGCACAGTTCTTCGACTTTGATGAAATTGCTTATGGTTATAAGCAGAATACATTTACATTTGATGCATTTATTGTTGAGGGTGAGGCAGATCCACAAGCTGCAGAATTCTCAGTATCAGTTTCTGCTGGTGGAACAGTAAATGGAATTACAGTTGTAAATCCTGGTCTTGGATATACTGGATCATCTCTTCCAGTTGCAATCGCCGCACCTAAGCATATAGGTGTTGGTATTGGTACAACAGCAATAGCAACTGCAACAGTTTCTGCTGGCGGAACAATTTCTTCCGTAACAATAACTGATCCTGGATTTGGATACACATCAACAAATCTACCTAATAGTATTATTGAAGTTCCATCCGCTACAACACAATCAGTATTCAACTCACTGAATGTACAGGGATTTGCTGGAATTATTACTGGTATTGCACCAGCAACAGGTTCTAATGGCGAAACTGCTATTAAATTCATGTATAACGGATTTAGAGATTATCTCCGTGAAGGTGAAACAGATAATGCTTCAAATGTACAGGCATTGGTTGCAGGTTATCCAGTCTATATCTTTGATACTGTTGTTGGTAATGGTTTGATGTCCATCTATAGTTCCGATAATGATGTTGTTGGAATTGGAACAACACACCTTGATAATATTTACATTGTTGATTCTGCTACCAGTACAGGAACATCACCTGGTGAGATTATTTGTAATGTGCATAGTGGTTCCAATCTTGCAGGTATCGCTGCAACTGGGAATTGGGATGATAATAATGCAGGTCTCACTACAGCACTTGGTTATATTTCTTGGGGTAGAATATATAACTTCAATGCAAGAGTAAATCCACTTGCTATAGGTGTTACTGGATATACAACCAACTCTGGATTAACCACATTCCCAACTATCCAGAGAAGGGGTGACTTTGGTGAATTTAATACTGGAGCAGTTCTTGCTAACAAGCCACGCGCTTCAAATTCATCTAATGATCTTTACGTTGATAACAACTTAATCTTCTACTCCTGATAACCCAATATAAATATATAAAAAAAGATAACAATGTCGGCACTTGTTACTGATCAATTTAGAATCCTGAATGCTAATAATTTCGTAGAGTCTATTGAGGCTAATGGAAATTCTTACTATGTTCAGGTAGGTTTACCCAATCCCGTTGGAACGACCTTTGGTAGGGATCAAACATGGAATACTTACCCACCAGCTCCTACTGATAACTTAGCGTATCAGAAGCATGTTGGTGATGTTTCCATGTTTGGTAAAAAAATTACGAAGACGAATGTTAGGAGACTAATCAGAAGAATTGATTGGGTTGCTGGAACACGGTATGAGATTTATCGTCATGACTACAGTGTTTCAAATCCATCCCCAATCTCAAATTCTTCCAGATTATTTGATTCTAACTTTTATGTAATGAACTCTGATTACAGAGTTTATATCTGTATTGATAATGGTAGTAGTGGTGCTAGAGGCACTGCAAACTTTAAGGGTAATGTATCACAAGATCAACCAACCTTTACCGATTTAGAACCATCTAGAGCAGGTGATAGTGGTGATGGATACATTTGGAAGTATATATTTACAGTAAGTCCAAGTGATATCATTAAGTTTGACTCTACCGATTACATCACAGTTCCTAATGATTGGTTGACAACTAGAGATGCACAAATTAGGGCAGTCAGAGAGGCGGGAGACTCTACTGTCAATGAAAACCAGATCAAGAAGATTTATATTGAAAATGGTGGTGGTAACTATGCTAATGGTCTTAACCAAGAATTACCAATAATTGGTGATGGAAGTGGTGGAATGGTACGAGTTAATGTTGTTAATGGTGTAATTACAGATTGTGTTGTTACATCTGGTGGAAAAGGATATTCATATGCAATGGTAGATCTTGGTAGTATTAATTCAAGTGCTACAGGAAGTCTTGCAAAGTTAATTCCAATCATTCCACCAGCAAGAGGACATGGTTATAACATCTATTCTGAGATGGGAACTGATAAGGTCCTAGTTTATGCAAGATTTGATGGAGCAGATGACTTCCCAACAAATACTATATTTTCGCAAGTTTCTATTGTAAAAAATCCAACTTCTGTTGGAACTGCTAATACATATACAGAACCTACATATAGTTCTTTAGATTCATTTAAGTTTAGTATTCAGCAGGGTGGTGTAAATGGTCAACCTAAAGTTGGCGAAAGAATTATACAAAATCTTGCTAATGGTAGTAAAGCAATTGGATATGTTGCTTCTTGGGAAGATGAGACTAAGGTCTTAAAGTATTTTCAAGATAGATCATTATACTTTAATAGTACTACCAAAGATACCACAGACTATCCAGGAATTTCTACTGAAGGTAGAAATTACTCTTTTGAATCATCATCAAATCAAATTACAGGTGAAACATCTGGATTTGCTGGATCTATTGATCAAAACTTTGCTGGTATCACTACTAACCCAGTTGGAAATAAATTATATAATCTGGGAGTTAATTATGTTCAGGGGTTGTCGATACCTGAAATAAATAAAGGTTCGGGGGAGATTATCTACCTCGACAACAGGGCATCTATTGCTAGGAACCCACGCCAAAAAGAAGACATCAAAATTATACTGGAATTCTAAAAAATGCCACAAAAGACGAACCTCAACGTAAATCCATATTATGATGACTTTGAAAAGTTAGATAATTTTTACAAGGTACTGTTCAAACCTGGATATCCTGTTCAGGCAAGAGAACTTACTGGTCTTCAATCTATTTTGCAGAACCAGGTAGAATCCTTCGGAACACATGTGTTTAAAGAAGGTTCTATGGTAATTCCTGGTGGAATTACATGCGATAATGCATTCACAACAATCAAAGTAAATCCAACACATCTTGGCATTGATGTGTCGGTTTATCTTGATGCGCTTGTTGCAGCAGATGGTGGGAAGGGAGCACAAGTAATTGGAGAAACTTCTGAGGTTGTTGGTAAAATAAAAGGATATCTTCTTCCACCTGAACTTGATGTAGAAGAAGTTACTTTATTTGTAAAGTATACAGATGTTGCTAGCGATTCATCGACAGTAGAATTCTTTGATGGTGAGGTTTTACGTTTAGAGCAAAATGTAACTTATGGAAATACCACACTAGTAATTGGTGATACTATTCTTACATTGACCTCAACTAATGCAGCATTAACAGGATATGCTGTAGGTGTAGCAGAGGGTGTATATTTTATTAGGGGACACTTTGTAGATGTTCCTAATGCACAAATTGTTCTTGATCCTTATGACAATGAACCATCATTTAGAGTTGGATTTGATGTTGTTGAAGAAATTGTAAATTCAGATCAAGATGAAGATCTGAATGATAATGCAAAAGGATTTACAAACTATGCTGCTCCAGGAGCAGATCGTTTAAAAATTAGTACTAAGTTGGCTAAGAAGCAACTTACTGATAATGACGATACTAATTTTATTGAGTTGGTTAGAATTGATGAAGGTAAGATTAGAAAAATTCAAAATGCTTCTCAGTATAATTTAATTAAAGATTATTTTGCAAAGAGAACCTTTGATGAGTCTGGAAATTATGCTGTAGAAAACTTCATTGTTGAAACTGAAGATTCTCTCAATGATGAAGTTGGTAACGGTGGTATCTTCAGAGAAGATGAAGTAACTGATGAAGGTAATACGCCTGTTGAGACTAACCTAGCAGTAAAAGTTTCTGCAGGAACTGCATACGTTAAAGGTTATGATACAGATCTTGTTAGTGCAACTGTACTTGACGTTAAAAAACCAAGAACAACTAAGAGAATTAAAAACTCAGTTGTCAACTTTAGCATGGGTGGACAACTAAAAGTTAATAACGTTGCAGGAACTCCATATTTAAATATTGGCGATACTGATGCAGGTGGTTCTGGATCTACCAATAATAATGTTGTCCAACTTTACTTCAATAGAAGAAACAATACAGGTACAACTAATATTGCTGCAGCAAGTTCTGCAGGTCTCGGAGTTCAAATTGGTGAAGCTAGAGTATATTGGTTTGGATTAACAGATGACAGTTATAAAAATGATGCAACTCAATTTGATTTATATCTGTATGACATTCAAACATTTACTAAATTAACCTTAGGAAGCACATACAATCAAACTGATGTTCCACTTACATCCTTTGTGAGAGGATTATCTAGTGGTGCCACAGGATATTTACATTCTTCAAGTAGCAATGAATATTTCCTTTCACAAACTGCAGGAAATTTCCTTGTTGGTGAGCAAGTAATTATTAATGAGGAAGTTAAATTCCAGACCGGTATTAAAGAAATAGAAGTTTATAGTGTAGAAGATATCCATTCAGTATTCCAAGATGTTTCATCTTTGAGTGGTCGTGCAGGTACTCCAAACTTTGTTGCAGATACAGTATTGTATCCTAAGGAACTACCCCAGTTCTCTAAGACTGATCAATTAACTTTATCTGGATCGGGAACTACCAAGACAGCAACTATTGCTGGAAGATTTTTTGCTGGTGTAACTGGTATTAAAGAAGGAAGATATATTAAATACCAGAATGGTAATGCTCAACCAGTTTATTCATACGTATCCGATATTGCATCTAGTGGTCTTTCTATTGACCTTACAGTAGCACCAGCTGCTGTTCCTGGCGTAAACCATGCAACCCATGGTGCCAATACAGGACAGTTCACATTCAATATAATGTGTGCAAAAATAAATTCTAATATATCTCCTGGTCTTTATGCTCCATTACCTGTAAATAATATTGCTTCAGTAGATCTTGGAACTTCTGACTTAACTATTTCTAAGCAAGTACCTGTCTCTAGTTTTAGTGGAAATAAAATTGAATTAGATATTGATGCTGCACTTGATGTTAATGCTGGCATTACAAGTGCATATTATGAAGCATTTGATGCAGAAAGATATGCTATTACATATGCTGATGGTAGCATTGAACCACTTACTTCAGATCAATTTACATTAGGAAGTAATGGTGGGAGCATTATATTAAATGGATTAGAAACTGCTTCTGGTAGCAATGCAACTGTAAATGTAACTCTTACTAAGAGATCACTTACAAGTAAAGGTAAAAGTTATATTAGAAGTGAACAGATTGCAATTACAAGAACTCAGAAAACATCTGCATTAAATGGTCTTACTGCAAGTAAGTACTATGGACTGAGAATTGAAGATGATGAAATATCATTGAATGTACCTGATGTTGCAAATGTGCGTGCAATCTTAGAATCTACAGATGAAAATGCACCTGTTTTAGATAAGTTAGTCTTTGCTACAGGTCTTGCATTAGATCAAAATGCAATTGTTGGTGAAAAAATTGTAGGTCAAGAAGGTAGAGCAATAGGACAAGTTGTTAGTAGAACTGCAACTGAAATTTTCTATATTCCTAGAAATACTAATAATTTCCGTGTTGGTGAAACTGTTAAATTTAAAGACTCTGCTATTGAAGCAATTATCCAAAAGACTGTTAAGGGTAGTTATGTTAATCTTACTGCTAATTATAGATTAGATAGTGGAGATAGAAATGACTTTGTTGACTATTCTAGAATTATTAGAAGAAAGGGTAGTGCAGTACCTTCTAGACAATTATTAATTATATTTGATTCATATAAAGTTGGATCAAATAATACTGGAGATATTTTCACAGTAAATTCTTATTCACAAGATAGATTTACTAGTGATGTACCAACATTACCAAACGGTTTACGATGTTCCGATCTGCTAGACTTTAGACCTAGAGTCAAAGAGTTCGATCTTTCTACAGCTGCGTCACCATTTGCATTTAATAGTAGACAATATGAATATAATTATAAGTACGTTGTTTCTCCAGATGAAACTTCATTCTTAGGATATAGTTATTATCTTCCTAGAATTGATTTAGTTAGTATTAATCGTCTGGGTGAAATTGAAGTTGTTAAGGGAGAACCTGCTGATACTCCTCAAGCACCAGTTCTTACAGATGATGCAATGGAAGTTGCACAAATTTTACTACCCCCATATTTGTATAGTGCAACCAAGGATCCTAAAATTCTGCTTCGTGATAATAGAAGATTCACGATGCGTGATATTGGAAAACTTGAGGATAGAATTGAAAATTTAGAAGAAGTAACTAGTCTATCTCTGCTTGAACTTAGTACTAAGACATTAGATGTAACAGATGCTAACGGTCTTAGTAGATTCAAGAGTGGATTTATTGTTAGTGACTTTAGAGATAAGTCATTGATGGATCCACGTCTGTCAACAGTGGATATATCTAAAGAAGGTGCTATGTGTATCGCACCAGTTGATTTCTGGTCTATGGCGGCACAATTGGCATTAGATCCAGGAATTGATATTGAAACAACAGATCTCAGTCAGAATCTTAAATTATTAGATCCAAATATTCAGAAAACTGGAGATCTTCTTACACTTAAGTATGAAGAAGTAGATTGGTTAAACCAACCACATGCTACTAATGTTGAAAATGTAAACCCATTTAATGTTATTGTTTTTGTTGGTGGTGTTGTTTTGGATCCAG
>WLWH01000666.1_pt1 | contig 27230 bp, 17 predicted proteins | sample 6712741 | NCBI WGS metagenome assembly WLWH01 (sample SAMN12718694, study PRJNA515312) | sponge metagenome | isolation source: marine sponge | host: Mycale hentscheli | place: New Zealand: South Island, Marlborough, Capsize Point | collected 2003-05-01
AAGTATCTACTTTACTAAACTTAGCTATTTGAACTTTAGATTTTACATCAACTTGATCTAATATTTCTGCAACAGCTTTAACATTTTTAATAGCATCGTCAGCAAAATAAAAATCATTATAACCTTCAGCGGTTTTACTTATAACCCATGTAGCTTTCGCTTGTGGTGAACCATCTTCTAAACCTGTAATATTTTCTAATGGTAAATTTAAACCTATACCATCTAAGAACATTTTAATATCTGTAGCTGCTATTTGTGGTCTAGCTGTTAATACAAATATATCTTTACTACCAAATTTACCTTGACGCTTTAAAGCTAAATCAGCAAGTGGTCCTTTTTGAGTACCTTTACCTACGTTTTCAAAATTATCAAAATTAAATGTAGCTCCAGCTTCTTGTAGTTCAGTAGCTTGTTCTGCAAACTTAGCAGCTGATATTTCTATAGTAGTTCCGTTAGCTTTGTTAACTATAACTTTTTCTTTTGTTTTAGCTAATGTATCGTCAAAATCAAAAACACTAATACCTTTAGGTTTTGTATTTAACGCTCTTGAAAACTTAAGAGTTTTATCATAGTTGTTTAAAATTTCTACTTTTTGCTCTGTTGTTACGTTTTCAGGCAATTTAGGAGTAAATTGTTGCGTAAGCGCCGAGTTTTGTTTTGATTTAGGTTTGTTTATACTATTTATATAAACATTCATTTTTGCTTTAGCGCTTTTAATAGTTCTAGGATTATCAATCCTATAACTACCATCTTTGTTTTTGTATAAACCTAAAGTTTCTAGTATTAATTTATTTTGAATATTTACACTGTCTAGTGTTATTTGTGAACCAATTAAACCTAAGCCTAAGCTTTCGGCTATAGTCATTATCTTACCATCTTTATAAGTAATATATTCATTTAGATTTATGTTAGGATTACTTAATAAATATCTAACCCATATGTTAGGGTTAGTCATTTTATAAAACTCTGAAGGAAGTTTTGGTCTATAACCAGCTTTTGTAACCATGTCATCGTCAGTTTTTAATAACTGACCTTGAACATAATTATCTTTAATAAAATTCATGTTTTTGTTAATATTATCATTAACTAGTCCATCGATTATAATCTTAACAACATTGTTAGCAGGTAAAGTATGCTCTGCTTCGTAAATTTTTACTGCTTTACCACCAACATTTATAGTAGCTTTAAGGTCTGATGTAGAAAAGAAAACAATAGGAGCTAAGACTCTAATAGGATGATTTGGTAAATTAGTTTGTGTTGTTAACCAAGACGACCAAAATTCTATTTTGTTTGGAATTATTTTACCATCTTTGTCTTTAATATTTTTGTTAATAAATTTAACAATTTTATTTAAAATTTTTATTTTTTCTTTTTGTTCTTTTTGAAATATAGGGTCTTTAAGTAAAGATCTTCTTTGTTCAGGTTTTAGCTTACGGTATTTTACTTGGTCTTCTGCCGCTTTGTTTATTAAGTCTTGATCTGTTTTATTTATTATTTTACCTTCTTTTGGAACTTTGTTTTTATCAACAAAATATTCATTATTTATTTTTTTAGTATATTGTTTTATAAATTTAGGATTTAAATCTATAAACTCTTTAGATAAAGGTTTAGTAAAAACTTCATTAAATTCATTTATATTGTTTTTAACATCTTTATTAAAAACTCCTCTTCTACCTCTATTATTAATAGCGTCCATAGCTACGCCGTTTCTTCCTAAAAAAAAGTTTAAACCTAAATCAACCATAGACAAGGCAACTTCTTCATTCCTTGTTTGTTTTTGCTCAAGACTTAACCCATCACTATACGCGTTTTTACCACCTTGGTATAAATTGTAACCTTTTTCTTTTAATATTACTCTAGGATTTTTGTTTGTAATATTATTTATATTTTCTTTATTATCAACATCGGTTTTAACAGGAGTTTTACTAAACTTAACACCTTGTTGTTCTCTTTTTCCTGGTGAAGGTTGAGCGGTTTCTATTATACGATTTCTAATAGCTAAGTTTAATAAACCTCTAATAGTTTGGCCTACACGATCTCTGTATATAGGTTTAATTGGTTTTTGTCTAATAAGATCCATGTAATCTTTTAAACTACCAGTTAATTTACCGTCAGTATATAAAGCGTCTTTAACATTTTTAGGTACAAACGTACCTTTACCGAAGTCATCTTTTAATTTAGGTAAACGAGCATAATCATCTTTAGCGTTTTTAAGTAAAAGTTGTTTTGCTTTAGTTAAACCTTCTGCGTCTTGCTTAGAATAATTTCTAGTTTTATCTGTAATTGTTTGTGAGTTAATACCTAGCTTTTCTGCATATATATCAGCAACGTCTTTAGGAACGTTTCTAGTTTCTGAAAACTTAACATCATCACCTTTAAAGTTTTTGTTTATTGCCTCGTCTATTTTAGCTTCAGTGGCTTTGTCAAAAACTGTAGTTTCACTAGGTTTTTTAACTTTTTTACTAACAACTTCTGGTTGTTTCGTTTCTTCAGCTATAACCCCTCTTGCTTCTGTGACATCTGTAGTAAATTCTTCTCCTAAAACTCTTTTTGAAGCTTCTATTGCTCTAGCAGGTAAATATTTATTTATATAAGCAGCAAGAGGCACGTTTGAATCTGGGTTATATTCTGCAATTAAATCTATGATACCTCTTTTACCTGTATTTATTTCGTCAGTTAATAACTGTCTATCAAAATTAGGAGCTTCACTTCTTTTTTCTACTATTCTACTAACTATAGGCGCAAACTGTTCTATTATTTCAAACGCACCATCTTTGCCGCTAGTGTCATATATTTCTTGTACTTTATTAGAAGCTTGTTTGCCTTTGTCTGTTTGGGTAAACTTAACTATAACATCTTCTATTACATTAGTGGCATCAGTTGTTTTACCTTCTGTTATTATTTTACCTTTAATACCTTTTGTAGCTGCTTTAGTTATTGCTTTACCAAGTCCTTTTACTTTACCAGCTTTTATATCTTTAAACCTTTGGCTATAATCTTTAACAAAATTTATTACATCTTGCGACTTGTTAAACTTAATATCTTTAATACCAAAATCTTGTAGAACTTGTCTAACAAAATCCATTAACTTAGTTACTAAACTAGAGTTTGGTTTAATTGTACCATCATAAACAGCTTGACTAAATATTTGTATAGTTTCATCTGCTAACCCAGCTGGATCTAATTTACCATCTGCAACATCTTGTTTATACTGATCTAATCTTTCTTTAAACTTTCCTTCTTCAAGAAGCTTAGTATCTATTTTATTTATTTCTACTTTTAGATTTTCTGCTATAGCTTTAGCAACTTCAGGGTTTTTCCTTATAGTTTCAAAAATTATAGCATGTCCAGCTTCGTGAAAGTCATCACTCATGTTGATGCTACTACTTGCTACGTCTGGATTTAAAATTATTTCTTGTTGACCTGTATTAGGATCTTGTATAACAAAAGCAGGTTGTAATAAAGCTTCTTCAATGTTAAAATCTTTACGTAAATTACCTTCTTGTATCTTTGTTTGTAAAAAGCTTTCAATTTCACTAGATCCTTTTAAATCAGTTCTAGATGTTATGTTTTTAAAACCTTCAAATGTTTCACCTAAAGTTTTAACATCTTCTATTATTGTTTTAGCTCTATCCTCTTTAACGATATTGCTAAGCTCTTTATTTATTTCATTAATTTCTTGATTTTGAGTTTGTGTCATTGCAGAATCAAGATCTTTAATTTCTTTAGTTAACTCTTCTTTTTTAAGAAGTAAATTAACTACATCAACTTGCGATTCATTAGAAAGGTTTAAAGGTTTTATTTGATTTACAAGCCCTGCAACCTTTATATTTCTTTCTTTTATTTCATTAGCCTTTTCTACTGTTACATCACCGTTTGAAATTTCTATATCAAGTTCTTTGTTTAAGGCAGAATCTAAACTTATTCCTTGTCTAGCCGCTTCTATTTGTTGAATATTCACATCACCATCAACTAATTGCACGACATTAGGAACACCTGCTTCTTTTACAAAATCTTTTTGCTTTTTTGTTTTTACAACACTCTGATAAATATTAGACGCGGTAGTTACTCCAGATACTTGACTACCACTTACAGTTCCAATAATAATTGAATCATATATTTCTAATAAAGCTTTGTTAAAATCTTCTGGTTTTCTTCCAAGAACAGCGTTAGAAAGCTTTTCTAATCCGGTTTGTACACCTTCTGTAATACCTTCACCTCCACTGTCTTTTATAAAAGTTAAAAAATAACTTTTTAAACTATCATCTATAACTTCTTTGCTTTGACCTGATAAACTGCTAAACAGTTTTTTACCCATAGCGCCACTAAATCTTTCAAGTTGACTATTGACTAAACCATTAAAAGTATGGTGTGCTAAATTTTTATAACTTATTTCCCCATCACGTATTCTTTGCTCTAAAGCTTCTTTTTTAGATTTATAATCAGGGTCTGATTTATCAAGTTCACTTAGTTCTATATAAGCTTTTGACGCGTCAGTGTTATCAGCATGTTCTCCACCAGCCGCAACAGAAGCGCCTAAAGCAATTAATCCACCTGATCCAGTACTAGCTAAAGCCATATAAGGTAGACTTTTTATACCTTCTGAACTAGCTCTACCAAAAGTGCTAAAAGCTAGTCCCCAATTACCACTAGCTATAGCAGAATCAAAACTTTCAGTTATAGTTCTTTCGTAGTTAAACATTTGTGCGTTAATACTTTCAGACACAAGATCAAGTTCTGTAGCTACATCAACAGCTACATCTGAAATATTAGGCATATCAATTCCTGTTAATTCTAATACGTCAACTACACTTTTTAATTTACTAAATTGATTATTTATTAAAAGCTCAGTAACTCCACCGCCTAATAGTTTAGAAATTTGTTTAGCTTCTTCGTCAGCATTTCCAGCATATTTTTTTTCTATTTCTTTAAGTTTTTCAGGAAATAAAGTTTTGGCTATAATTTTATCTCCAAAACTACCAGCTCTTGCTACACCTGAAACAATACCAGCTGTAGTGGAAACAACACCTAATATTGTGTCTTGTATTTGTTTTGACAATGGAACAGATTGTGCTAAAACATCTAATCTTGTTCTTTCATACTTGGGTTGTATTTTTTTTAATTCTGATATTTTTTTGTTTAAAGCTTCTTTTTCTTTTTTAGATAATTTATCACTAAGAGAAGCTTGTGTTAAAGTATTTATTTTAGAACTTAAATCTTCAGATAAATTTGCTACATCAAAATTAATATCTCGAATAATTCCTGCTTTTTCAATTGATTTTAATTCTTCTTCATTAAAATTATAAGCGTTTAATTTTTCTTCTTCTTCATTATATAGTTCACTTCTATATAAATCATTAGCAGCATTAGTTATTCTTATGTCTTTGTTTATATTTCTTTTAAGATCTCTTAAATAACTTCTATTTTTACTTCTTATAGCGTTTATTAAATCTTCTTTTTCAGGTATATCACCATAACCAGCTTTTTTAGCTACATCTATCAGTCTTTCAGCTTCGTTAGTAACTTTAACGAAATCTGAATATTTAAATGACGGCATCTCGACCTTCTCTATCTCTGAAGAACCTATTACAGTTTCAACTATTTCAGGTTTACTACTAATTACAACTTCAGGAAGAGTTTCTGTAGCTAGAGGTTTTTCTTCTTCTAAATAATCAACAGCGTTAGTATCAACAGCTTGATCTTCATTTTCTTCTTCTACTTCTAAAGGATCAACACCGGTTTGTGCTGATAAATTATTATTGAAAACGTCATCTATAGTGATTTGTTCTTCTTCCATATAATTATATTAAGAATATTGAGCAACTAAAGCTGCTGTTTTTTCATCAAGTTCTGTTGGTAAATTTGCTGTTCCCTTCGGTAGTTTTTGATAATACAAAGGAAGTCCAGCTTGCCACTCTGTTATACCTAACATGTTTTTGTAAAAATCAGGTAAAGGCATTTCATTTTCATTTAAAGCTTTTATTAAATCTTTACCTTGCTTAGTTTGATCTGTTAAAGTTTCTTTTACAAAACTTGGTCCACCAGGTACATCTTCTTGCACTAGTTTTATATCTAAATTAGAATCCATAATTAATTGAGTTACAAAAGCTTTTTGCGCATCAACTAAGCTAATCTTTTGAGTTGAATTTTTAGATATAGTATTAAACTGATATCTATTACCAACAAAACTAGCCTTACCTTCTGGAGATAAAGATTCATATAGTCTTTGTAATTCTTTAGTTGCAACCTCATTAATACCTAGAGGTAAATCAATACCTAGTCTTTTGTTAGTATAACCAGACAATACAGAAATGTTTCCACTAGCAGTAGCAAATAAACCAGCAACATGATTGTTTATTTCTGCTTTATAAGCCGGTGTTAAATTTATAGCCGAAGTATTAATAGGTTTAATGATAGACTTTTTTAGTTTATTTTTTTCTATTTTATACATAGGTATTTGCATAGAAGTATCTTGCTTAGGATCGTTTCTGTCTCCACTTGGTATTGTTCCTCCTAAAAAATATTGAGGTTGAAGAGTACCATTAACCATTATACCACCATTATCAAACGTAGAACCTAAGTCCATTTGCTCTGGAACTTCAGTTACATATAAATCTAACAAATCACCGTCTGGAGTTTGAGTAGAGTCAACTTCACCGTATATAGTATAATATGCTTCTCCCATATCGTTAATATATATATTTCTATTTGATAAAAAGTCTTCTACAATATATGGTTTTTTATGTAAATATTTTTCAAAAGTTTCACCACCAATTTTAATAAAAATTCTTTGTGTTAATACTGCTATTTCTTTATTTGTTGTTTCTCTAAATGTAAAATTCTTTTCTACATTAACATCGTTAAAATAATCAAACAAACCTGACCAACCAGCTAACATAAACATATTCATGTCTTTAGTTTTTTCACTTGTGCCATTGATATTAAGGTTGTTATAATTAGCTATAAAATTTGGTAAATTATCAGGTTTAACAGCTTCAACCGCAACAATTAAATATCCTCCTAATTGTTGTATTTCATTTAGTCTTTTAAAAAAAGTAGAAATATATTTTTTATCTTGTTTTATTTGCTCTTGACTCATGTTTTTAATGTCAGTTGCTAATCTAGTTTGTCTTATTAGAACACCGTCTGCTTTGTCTTGAGCTTGTTCTAAAAAAGTATTAACTATAACATCTTGAAGACTTCTGCTTTCGTTTAAATTTAAAGCAAGCGGGTTGTTTAAATAGTCTCTGTATTTTATACTAGCATCTGTAAAAAAATCTAACTCGTTAGCGCGTCTTACCTGAGACACGTTAACAAGTCTATTGATTTTACTATTATGAGCTTTGATTATTTCGTTCATGTTTTTGTAAATTTATTTTGGTGGAACTGGTGGAGCTAATAATGAACCTGCTATTGACCCAATACCTGAAATCATTTGTCCTGTTCCTGCAGCTGAAGAAAGAGAAGCTTGTGATTGTTGATTAGCAAAGCCTTGATACATTTGTGAATACATATCTATATCCGCATTAGTTCTGTTTTCTGCAGCTTGAAATTGATAAATTTCACCTTGAATTTCAGCTTGTTCTACTCTTTCTCCTTGTTTTATTAGTACGTCTTGGTATCTTTCGGTTGCTTTTACTTTTTCTCTTTGCATTTGAGCTTCACCTTCAGCTCTCATTCTTGAGTTTTCTGCTTCTTGTTTACCTATATCAGCTGATACTTCTTTTTTAGATTTTAAAGCTGCCATTGCTAAAGCTGTTGCGCCACCAGCACTTGCTCCAGTTTGTTCTAATGTATCTAAAGTATTTGCTAAAGCTATATCAGCTTCTTCAGCCTGCATTTCTGCAGCCGCTGTAGATACTGTTAGTTGGTTAAAAGGATTACTAATTTGCGAAGATAAATCACTAGCTAATCCTGATAAGTCTGTTACACCAGCATATGGATTAGTTATTTCTGCTCTATTCGCTATAGCAGCTTGCATGTTATATTTTGCTTCCTGCTTTCTTCCTCTAGCTCTACGCATTTCTTTATGCGCTTTACCGGCTTTTACTGCTCCTCCTACCGCTGTTCCTACTCCAGCTACTATTCCTGCTACTGCTGCCATATTATTATTTTTAAATTATTCTTTTTATCATTTCGTGAGATGGAGTTTCATCTATAGTCCACCCTAATTTTTTATGTATTTTTAATAAGCTATTACTTCTGCTTATTGACATTAAACATTTTTTACCAGCTGCTTTTACCATGTCTTCTGCGGTTTGTATTAATAATTTTACCGCTAAAGGTCTAGCTCTTTTATTTCCTTTGTGATCAGATATCACCCAGTCTAACCAGCACATACCTGAATTACTCCAGTATATAAATCCTGCAGCTATAGGTTTTCCTTCATGTTCAATCATTATACCACCTGTACCATTATCAGGTAATATGTCTTTACTTAATACTGGCCAACCCCAGTCTTTCCACCAACTTTCAAGCAACGACCAGTCGCTTTCAGTTAGTAATCTTGAATTTAATTTCATATAATTTATCTATTATTGTAAGTAGTACTTACGGAAAATAATTGTTTAGAATCTTCATCAGAAGCTGCTCCATCAGTAGAAAACTTAACAGTTAAATACATGCCTTTTATGCCGCTAATACTACTATTATTATTACTTATACTTGAAACTATAACTTGTCCAGGCAAAACATCATCATTTGCTTTTATAGGAGCATAATATTTATTTTGTTTTCTATCAAAACCTGCTCTGTAAGATATACCAGTATTAGGATCAACATAATAACCTTGATCGTAACTAAATATTTTATTACCACTTTGATTTAAATCTGTTTCTCCTAAAGTAGGTTCTTGAGGATTTGTATCTGTACCAGTATAATCTACGTTAGAATAAACAACTTCCCAACCATTACTGCCAGTGTACTCTATAGTTTTAAAAGTTTTTGTAAGCGTAGGTTGAGGGTTAAATACAAAAGTAACACTAGACTCTGTAGTTACATTGTAAAAAGTATTATAGTTATTATTACTGTAATGTTTCCAAATACCATTTTGAGCAAATGTATAATATTCTCCTTGTAAACTTGTTGATAAATCAGGTACATATGTTTGAAAACTAACCCAACCGTTAACAGAAGTATCATAATGTAAAGTTTGTGACGCTAAAGTTACTACATAATTTTTTTGAAAAACATCATAACCACCTATAATTTCTTGATTAGAAAGAGAATTTAAAGAATTAAACGTATCTCTAAAATAATCAATCATACCAAAATTAGATATTTCAGTAAGACCATTAGGTCCTAATTGCATTGTTACTCCACGATCTCTATCTGTAAAATATTTAAAGTATCCATATGTAGCAAAAGAAGTTGGGTCTTCAGAAATACCAAAGTTACCTTCAAAAGGAGTTGGTGTTCCAATAACTAAAGTACTGTTAGCTGTTAAGGGTTGACCTTCTTGTGTAAATACAACGTCTTTATCTATAGGCGCTCTATTAACTTTACGCTCTTGAAATATAACTAAGTTTGTATTTTCTGCAAATAATTTTTGTATGCTTCCAGACGAAGGATCAACTGCTCTTGTAATATCTTCGCCAATAGGAAATTGATTACTATTGTTAATACCGTTTTTAGAATTATATACACCTGAGTATATTATAGCGTTTTTTCTACGTTCCTGTCTAGATTCTTCTTCTACGATGTAAGCTTTATTACCAAAGTCAACAGAAGCGTTATTAAAGCCACCTTCTATTCTTGCTTCTTCTACAAACCAATCTTCATTCACGTTTGAATCAATATATCCTTCACCGGTAGTTATATCTGGCGTACCAGTAGTCACACCACCTGCATCAAAATCAATTGCGCCATCTGGTAATCTTTCTTGATATTGAGTAGCGTTTTTTAATCTCTTCAGCCAAAAGGAATTAAAGTATGATATTTCTAGTGTAGTCGCCATATGTTATTATTACTTATTTTATATTTTTATTACAGTGGTCCAAGGCATTCTGTACAAGGTATTACTGGTTGCGCTTGTTGAGCATCATAATAGTTTACAGTAAATTCAGCACAACTATCACAGTTGTTACAACCAACACCGTGAAGTCCATTATTTCTAACCGCATATTCTCCAACATTTTGGAAAAAATATGTAATACTAGCTGTTGTTGCGCCAGATCCAAGAACTTCTAGTTCATTAAAATTACCTACAGTTCCACCCGCTGGTTGAGAAGGTGAACCAACTAAGCAAGTAGCTAATTGCCACGCATCACTACTAGTTGCTCGGTATACAATTGTGAAATTAGTTTTATATGTGTGTTGAGTTCCTGTTGTTACTGATTTAGTCAGTATAGCCTGAATAGCCATTATACCTTGAGTTAAAGCCCCTGTTGTGTATGCAGGTGTAAACGGCGGGTTTGGTAAAAATACACATTGAGTTTTATCGGCTCCATATCTAATTTCTTCTAAAACATTATAGTAAGATAAGTCTACACCGTTATTAGATGTAAAACCATATTTAGGCCCTACAGCTCCTAAAGCTGTATCTATAGTGCTCATTATTGTGGTTGTGCCACTACCAATATTTGGTCCAGCCGTTCCAACAATACCAGAATTAACAAATCTATTTGCTCCAAAAAATACTTCTAAAGGTAAACCAGTTCCACCAAACGACGAAGGGCAAGACGTGTCTAGTAAACCTAATTCAGACGTAGGCCCAGCACATATAGCTTGATTAACTGGAGGTGTTCCAAATACTAATTCATACTCGCATGTTGTAGATAAACTACCAGCATCTAAAACGCAAGAAGAAGCCGCGTCAGTAACTGTACATTCAAAAATATAACTTCCGTTTACTAAAGTTCCACTTGTTAAACTTAAAGTACCATCTTGACTTATTGCCCATATAGCTGTAGAACCAACAGGTTCTGATGTAACACTTAAAGAGTAACACAAGTCTTGAGTTTCATTAGTTACATCTAATGAACCGTTTTTAGCATCAGTAAATTGACCAAATATACCAGTCATTGTAGTGTCATAACCTGCTGTACCACCTGGATCACTACACGGTTGTTCAACGCCAAGTTTTGTTAAATCGGTAGTTTGCGCAGGTGTAAAACCTCCTATAGTTGGTGCTATGTTATTTAAATCAATAGTTATTTCGTTTGATAATACATCTATAAAAGTTCCAGCTTGATAACTTGTTTGAAAGCTTACAAACCATTGATTTGATTTAGCTCCAGAAGAATATCCGTACCAAAACAAACTATTTGTTTCAAGGTCAAATTTATCATAAATTGTAGGAACTGATTCACTTATACTAAATACTCCTGTTACGTCGTTATCGTTAGAATCTAAAACTTGAGTTATTATAGGAACACCATCTAAAGTCAACGTATTACCCGCTGAATCTTGAAAATCAAATGAAGTAATAATATCAGTTCCACTAGGAACGTCTTCATCAAAACTACCAAGCGTAATAGACGTTTTAGTTACACCTCCATAATCTGCTAATACCGCATCGTTTAAATCTACAAAGTTTCCAGAAGTAGAAGTTTCATAAAATATTTCTAACAAACTTTCTACAGGTTCTGTTTCTGATACACTTAAAAAAGGATACATACAGCCAATGTAACCAGCCGGATCACCAGGTGGAATCGGCACGGGGAAAACACCTTGTTTACTAACTCTAGCGCCTAATGTATTTAATTGTGGTGAACCAGGTTGTGTTAAATTTGGTTGAGTATCTTCAGCTCCTATTTTAACAACAATAGCCAAAGGATTTTGTTCTACATTATAAAAGCTTTGTACTGCTCCAGGTATTCCCCAAGGAATTTGTTCACTACCAGTATCGTTTGAAAAATTTCCCTTTGTAGCATTTCCCGCAGGACTTGAACCAGCGCCAGCTTCAAAAGGAGAGTTAGCTAATTCTAAACCACCAAAACCAACTGGTCCTATAGTTACAGCTTCGTCTTTTAATCTTCCTGGATAATATTGACAATTCCAAGCATATCTTCTATTTTCATAATAAAAAGGACCACCAGGAGCTGCGGCACCTTTGTTGTTGTTATTAATGTTAGGGTTATTAACTCTTCCAATTAAACCAACAGAGCTGCTAAATTCACTTTGAGTTGGTCCTACTTCATTTAAATCTCTAGGCACTTTATTTATATTATCCCCAAATAAAGAAGCAAATGCTATTCTTCCGTAATCATTTGCTGTTATTATTGGATAACCAGATATATAACCTGGAAGATATACATTGTAATATTCTTGCTCTTGTTGTTTTACAACTAATTTGTACGACTGCCAACCTAAAACATTAGGAGGGTTTACGGTAACCTGTACTTGTAAACCAGTTGCACCTGGACGTGGGAATACATTGTTATCAAGAATTTGACCATTAACATAACCATTACCTGAACTTGTAATACTTAAACCAGTAACTCCACCAGCTCCATCAACTGCAACAACTTCAACCTGTAAACCACTACCTTGTCCATCTCCGCTATTAAACGACAATAAATCTCCAACAATATAACCAATACCTGGAGTAGCAACAGTAACACTATCTACAGACTTGTCAGCCCAAGACTTATAAAGTCCTGGTTCACCAGTTTGAGAATTATTAGTTATCTGTGTAACACCATTATTTATTTTTAATCTTAAAACATTACCTAACCATTTGTAAGTAGTTACATCTGTAATAGGATCATCAAGTTCTCCAAATGTTTTATAAGGAACATATAATGTTGAACCTGCTACGTCTGGATTAGAATCATTAGTAGATAAAACAACACTAGAAGCTCTACCATATCTATCACTTAAAACAAAACCTGCTTGATAACTTCTATTTTGTTTTACAGTATGATAAGGATATTGAGCATAATTATCATAATTAACAGATTTGTCTTCATTAATAATTTCGTAATCAATACCATTTGGTGGAGTATGTTTTTGTAAAAAATTACCATACATAACTCTGTTAGCTGTTATTTCTTGAGCTAAAGCTTTAATAGGTACATTGTCATAAACTCTATTTTGTTCCGATGTTGGTAAGGTTCTAAAAGCTTTTATAGATTTATAATCAAAATTATAATACCATTCTCTACCTGATGTGGTTGTTGTTTGTGGTATTAATTGCAAAAAAGAAGGCAATATAGTGTCATCCACTTGTATACTTTCTAGTATTTTAGTAGATAAAGCATCGCTTTCTTTGTATAAAATCTCTATATTTGTTATTTTATATTCGTTTATTAAATTGCTTACGACTTCTGCGCTTGTAGAAGTTGTAACACTTGGAAGAGGCACTTTTAAAGACACGGTATCTATATTGTTTGTAAACCATTCAACAATAGTTGAATCATAAGCATCTTTCATGTCTTGAAGACTTTCGTTTTTACCTCCTCCAAAAAGACCATTATGCTTAGGTATAAAACATATTTGTGTATAAGGAGCTGCTAAAGAATACTCATTATCTTCAAATTTAAATCTATAGCTAAATCTTATAAATTTTTCTTCAACTAAATCAGGATCACCTGTAAATAAAGAATCATAATCTGGATTAGCAGATATAGTTATATCATTACCAGGAGCTACAACTGTTACATCTTTAGTAAACTGTAAATCCATAGTACCAATTGCTCCTGCATTTATTGAGGTAATTTGTTGTATACAAACTTCATCGGCAATAGTTATACCTACACCGCTTGGTACTGTTAAAGTTGCGCTTGTTATAAAATCACCCACACGTGGTGTTGGTTGAGGACTTTGATCAGTAGCTTGATTGTAATAATTGTATGATATTCTAACATCAGTTCCAGCAACATATAACGCTGCTGCTGAAGTAACCGTAGTATCGAATCCATTTGTATTTTTTCTTTCTGATAAATTTTTACTAGATGGTCTTTTAAAACTTACAAGCGCTTTTTGAGTTGCACCGTCAAAAGTACCAGGTGACATGCCTGCTGCAAAGTCTCCGTCTTTAAAATTATTATAAATTGTAACACTAACATTTGGGTCAATTGAAATAACGTTCCATAGTTCTTGATCTCCTTGATCTGGAAACCCTGAAGCTATATCACCTATTTTTATACCTGTAGTATCAACAACATTACAAACATAACCCTTTAAAGGACTTACCGCTTGAGCTCCTCCGTTTACTGATCTTTGATTATCTTCTAAAACTAAAGGTGTTCTGTATGGATAATACTTTGCTACAGATATTTGATCTTCATTAACATAGTGAGTTGGTGAAGGTAAAGATTGAGGATTAGCTAAGCTAATATTTATTTTTCTAGGTTGATTTCTATTATCTGTCCAAAACAATAAATCATCTATAAGATTAATTCCTGTTATTGTATTTTTTTGACTAAAATTTAAAAAATCTCCTCTAACTAATAAGTCTAAAGAATTACTAATAGGATTATATCTATGAATAGTGTTATTATATCCAATATAAATTTTATCACCTACCTGTAAAGTATCAGGTAACCTACTATTAACTTTAATTTCTCCACTTGGAAATGAAGTTATTGTTTCTACTAAAACATCATTTTCAAAACCGTTATCTCCAGAAGGTAAACCAGACGGACCCCATGAGTCTCCCCAAAGTAACATACCTATTTCTATACCTAAAACACTAGGATCAATTTTTGCACCTACACTGTTGTTTATTGTAAAATCAGTATAGCTACCACCTACAAAACCCCCAAAGTAAACTACAGTATCTCTAGGACATATACCATCTCCTGTAAAACTAGAATTATAAAGAAATATATCACCAGATGTTTCATTTGTAAACTGGCCTATAAATTTACTACCTAAGCCAGTATATAAATTTCTTAATTCAGTGTTACCTGGTATGTTCTCAAACTCTCCTACTTCTGATCCTTGTGATCTACTTATTTGTAGATTTTGAGCATCTCTATATTCGCCACTTGGTAATATTCTAGAATCTAAGTCTTTATTCATTTTAGACTTTAGAAACGTATTAGTTATTTTTGGCATGTGTTATCGTTTTATCCATTTAGATTTACCTCTCATCACTTGAACTATTTCATCAAGTTTAATGTTTGATAATCTTATTTTAGCATTTCTTAATTTAGCACTTTTTTCTTGTCTAAGTCTTTGAACAATGTACTCAGGTTGATTAATTCTAGTAGAAATTATAGCGTGAGAAATATAAGCATATAAAGCGTCTTCTGCTAGTTTTGGTATTCTACTATCTAAATCGTAAGCAAGACCATCAGAGATGTATTCTAGTACAATTAAAGCACCTACTAAATTACTTGAAAAAGATATTTTACCTTCTCTTTCGTTCATATTAAACCACCCGTTATATTGAGCATATTGTGGAGACATTCCATATTGTTCTCCCCAGCCCCAATACCAGTAACCGCCAAATCCCCAATTATAACCTGCCCAGTCTAAACCTTCGTTATAAAGACCAAAAGATGGTAATCCATTTATTAAATTAGTATTACCTCTTTTCCATTGCATTTCAGTTAATGAAGTTCCTTCTGTGTTTTCACCAAAGTTATCTTGAGTTGGACTACCTAGATTATCCTGTATCGGATTTTCATAAGGAGATATAGTTAAATTGTTTGATGGGTATATAATTCTTTTGACACCTAAAGCATCTATTCTTGAAACTCTAACATAATTAACATAGTCTTGTGGTAATATAACAGAAAGACTTGGAGGTATGTTTAATTCTTGAGATTTTACAGATTTTAAAGTATCGTAACTAAATTCTTGTAAACCACGTTTTGCGTGAAATATTATATCAGTTCTTTTAGCGTCTGATATTAATTTGTCTTTTCCAACAAATCCAACTATAAAATTATTAACAATGTCTTTTAATGTTACATAACTATAACTTCCATAATTTTGTTCTGTAGTAACGCCATATGCATCTCTATTACCAAAACTACCACCATCAATTGTTTTTAATTGACACACTAATATATTATTCTGCGGTAGTGGAGCTGCTAAAGAAATAACATTTGTATCAATACTATAAGATAATATATATTCTACATAAGTTATACCATCTACACTAGAATATAATTTAAAATTATTTAAAGCATAATCAGCGTTAGCAGGATCATAATCACCTAATATTAAATCAGTATTAAAAGTGAATGTAAAATTACTTTGCCCTGCAATATCTGTTACTGCAAAACCCTGCGCGCCCGCGTAATATTGTTGATTTGTTTCGGTGATTAATCCACCATTTGGTATTGCCATATCTTATTAACTTTTTTCGTTTGCATCTACGTTAGCTACAGCTTGTGAAGCTGTTTGTATAATAGTTGGGTCTTGTATTATAACACCTGCGTAAGCAAGTATTCTCATTATTAATTCATCTTGATCAGTAACGTCTAGGTCGAATTGAATTGAAGTACCTACCGCGTATATAAAAGCACCTACACTATTAGTTGTAAAACCCCAAACAACATTGTTAGGCTTTTTTAAATATGATATAGATATATCATTAGTTATAATATTAGGATATACTTTAATTACGTCTTCTACGTAAGTATATATTGGAAAGTTTTCTGTAGGTTGAGTTAAAGGGGAAAGTAATAATTGTCTTAACTCATTAGGTTGAACGTATTGCCCAAGATCTGTGTCTTTATAAAATACAGAGCCTAATCTATATAAAACATTTGAAGTTCCTACAACAACTGCTTGATTAGGATCAACAGTGTCTAATAAAGGAAAATTAGAATTAACTACATTATAAGGTATTGCAGTGTTTCTTTGGAAAAACTGTAATTTTTGTTCAATGTTTTTTACTCTGTCTGAATACTCTGTGTCATTACTCGGTAAACGATATTGTTGATTTAAATCACTAGCGTAAGCTTCAAACATAGTAAGTTGAGCTTGCGTAGCAATTTTATTAAACTCATCAGGAGTTATATAACCTCTTTGTTGTTGATTAAGGATTAATAATACCGTTTGATATACTGTGTTAACGTTTACCATTATATTTGTGTTTTAATAAAAAGGCGGACGAATCCGCCCTTGTTATTATTATTTTAGTCTTTTTTCTATTGACTTAAATACTTCTACTCCTTCATCTGTTTTAAACCACGCAGCAATAGCTGAGTAAGGGTTTTCATCAAATGGAACAGTCATTAATTTTCTATCATTACTAGCCCAATGAATTGATCTTTGGTCTGGTGATATTCTTATAATGTTATGTTCTACCGCGTTAATTGCAAAGTTTCTTAACTGCACGTTTTCATCAGCAGCAAGAGACAAGAACAATCTAGCGTTCTTTTTAGCAAGTAATAATAAGTCTCTTCTTAATTCTTTTGAAGACATTTTATTTACTTTTGAACCATATTCTACTCTTACAATAGCTTCTGCTAAATCAATATCCATATCTCTAGCAACGTTTAGCGCTTCAATTTCCCATTCAATATCTTCAAGTTCATCTTGTGCTATACTAACAGGTTTATGTTCAGTATACTTTAGATCTTTCATTGGGTGATATATAGATAACAACTTTTGTAAAGCTGTTTTTTCTTTTGGAACACTTAATGTACCATCAACAAACGTGATATGTCCTAATGTTACTTCACCTTTTTGTTCGTCGCGAAACGGACTGTTCATGTTAGTAGCATATCTTAGTTCTCTTTGCTCATTTGTCTTATTATCAAACCACAACATTGGATGTCTTAACGTGTGTTTGCTTGGTATTGTAAAAGTTAAAGGTGATTTACTTCCTTTAAGTAAATAAGTTCTATCTTTTATTTCCCAGCTTGGTTTAGCTGGTTTTTTTGGCGCAGCTTTCACTACAACCTCTTGAGGAGCAACCTCAACAATTTCTTCTGCTTTAGCTTTTTTAGCCATAATATAATATAATTAAATAGTTTATAAAAATAATAATTACCCCTGCCCGAAGACAGGGATAGTTATTAATATTGAGTAATTACACTCCTTTGAATAATACAAAGTTGTTAGCAGCTTGAGTTACTAAACATCTTTCTGATAGGAAGTTTACTTCCATAGCATCAAGAGTTGAAGTAAATGCACCACCAACAGAACCTGTTAACCATGATTTCATTCTTCTATCATCAGTTTGTGAAGCTCTATATCTTACGTGTAAGAAAGGGCGTCTGATGTTAGTTCCTAAAATTTGATCGTAAACAGTTGTTGTTCCTGCTGGAATTAATACTCCTTCAATAGACTGAGGTCCTACCATTCCACCACGTGTTGAAGCGTCGTTTAAGTATTTCCAATCAGTTTTGTAAAAGTCATAAGAACCTCTTCTGAAACCACTGAAACCTAAGTTTAAAGCCATTTCTTCTGAGTTTTCAAATAATCCAAATGCAGTACCACCGTTGAATCCTGCAGAAATTCCTGCAAGCATATCATCAAAGTCAAGAGCCGTAGATCTGTCTAAGAATAACATGTTTTCTTCAATTGCACCTTGTGTATCTAAGTTTCTAAGGATACCATCGAAATCTCCAATACCTGTAGCAGCAGAGAATCCAACTTGTACATTACCTCTATCTTCGATAGCTGCAAATAAACCTTGAGAACCTATAGCGCCTGAAGCACCTAAAGCAACTGCAGAACCTGCTGCTGTAACTTCTGATTCAACACACATCATTTCTAGGTAATCTTCAAATCTTAATCTTGTTTCAGATTCAGATTTTAAATACCAAAGGTATCCACCAGTTCCATCTTCAGTAGCAACTTCTACCCAGCCGATTTGAGCTGTATCAGATCCATTTACTGTGTATTTGTTTCTGATGATGATAGGGTTGTTACTAAATTGTGTGAAAGCAGGTTCAACACTTACGTACTCATTGTTCGCTAGTGTAGAAGCACCACCGTTACTATTTAAAGTAACTGATCCTTTCGAGTATTCAGAACCGTATACGAATACCTTAAGATCTCCTACTAATCCAGCAGCAGCCCAAGTTTGTGTATAAAGTTCAACTGTTATAGCGCCACCTACACCAGGTGTAGAATCTACTACTAAAGCTTTTGCTTCACCACCAAAGTTATCTAAGATAACTACTGTAGCTCTAGCTGATACAACGTTTGATACAGTTCCTGGCAGTGTTAATACTGTTGGAGGTCCTGCAACTACGTTAGCAGCTGGAATATCATAAGCAATGTGTAATCTGTTTTGTTCTGACCAAATTACTTGGTCACTTGTCATTGGAAGCTCTGCTCCAACCATTCTTAAGAATCCAGATAAGGTTCTGTTACCATATCTTTCAACTTCAGCTTCGTAGATTTCTGGTAAATACTGCTGTGCAAAATCTGCAAAGTTAGCAGCTCCAGCATCTGTCCACTGTAAATAGTTAGATTGTAAAAGCTCTTGTTGTTGACTTGGTATTATAGTACCAAATTGTGGGTTTAAAGCCATTTTTTCTAAATTTTAATTGTTAAATGTTCGTTTTTTTATTTTCAATTTTGACGAATCAGATCCACTAATAGACTTTACCTTCATTCCACCCACAAAAACATCTCCACTGGCAACCTGCCTAGGTGTGTCTGTAGCCGGATTTTTCGATTGTTTAACGATAGTTTTAACACCATCTGCTTTACCTTGCTCATAAAAATGAGAAGCTAGCTTGTCCGCATTCATCGCAGCATATAAAGCTTTGTGATAACCAGCTGCGTCAGAAATATTTCCATTTTTGTCAATAAATTTATTAACAAAATTTTCAATATTACTCTGAGCTTCTGCAACACGTCCCGGATCTTTTACCTTGTATCTAAAATTTTTGTCTCCGACAGAATAATCAAAACCTTTGAATTCTGAATCAAACAAATCATTAGTACGTTTTTGGAAAATTTCCTGTGACTGCTTTATAGTTTCTTGCTGTTTGTTGTAACGATTAAAAAAATCTGTAGCTTTTTGTTGTTCTGGATTAGCTCCAGGTCTGTTTTTTATGTCAGCATAATATTGATCTTTTAATTTAGTAAGATCATTTTTAGCATGAGCAACAGCTTCTTTATAAGCTAGTTTTTTTCTTCGTATATCTTTTGCCTCATCTAAATCTTCATCGTATTGATAATCTTCTAATAATAGACTTATATCTTCACTGTCTAGATGTGGTTTAGTTTTTTTATAATATTCTTGTAGCACCTGTTTGTCATCTAAAGAACTATAATCTCTATTTAGTTCTACATAATCAGATACTGTACCACCTGTGTCGTCCATAAACTTAACCAGTTTTTCAATATTTTCTGGTAATTTAGGAGTTTCAATTAAAGGTTCTTTTTTCTGTATTGGAGTAGTTTCAACTTTTTCAGTTACTTCTTCAATTATTTCAGTAAAAGGTTCTTCTTTAGTTTTATTAAAAGTTTCTTCTTTAATTTCAACAACTGGTTTTTCTTCTACAACTTTTTCTGGTTCTTTAGTTAAATCCATTTTAGCAACAGCTGGTTGTACCTCGCCTTGTGCTTCTGGTTTAGATAAATCAATTTTTGCTACTTCTTTATCAGATTTAGTTAGTTGTTTTGGTTTTTTGCTTTTTGGTTTTGACTTTATTTTAAAGTCACCTTCCTGCTTAACAGGTTCTTTTGCTTCTTCAGCCATAATATAATATAATTAAATAATTAATAATTAAACAATTGGAAACTGATCTTCCATTTGTCCTTGTTTTTCAAAATCAGTAGGTAATAAATCATTTTGTCTCTGAGATATCATAGCACTTTGTTGTGTACCTGCTATTCTTGTTCTTTTGTCTTTACGATCTTCTATTTGTTGTTCACGATTAGTTTCTCTTTGAGTTTTCATTTGTTCTAACTGAACTTGATAATTAAACTCTTCTGACATTAATTCTCTTTTTATTTGAGCCTCTGCTTGCATGCGTTGTATTTCAAACTGAGACTTAGCTTGCTCAAAGTTTACTTTTTCAGATGTTAAAGCTTGTTGCTTTTGTACTTCAGCTTCTGCTGCTGCTTGACTAGCTTGAGCATTTGCTTGTGCTTGTTGTTGAGACATTTCAGCTTGCATTTGTCTTTCACGTTGTAACTTACGTTTACGTTTCATTTTCAACATTTGGTTAGCAAGCTTTAAATTACGTATTTGACGTATTTCTATTGCATCTTCTAGATCAATACCGCCACTTGATAAAGCTACTTGTATGTTTTGTTCTAACATAGCTTTTTCTTCTTCGTCTGGTTCAAGATCTAAGAATATACCAAAGTCATGTAAGTTAATTTGCTCTAAACCTTTTAACGTTTCAGTATTAAATACAGATATACTTTGTTTTAATACGTTTGCAGTTAAAGGATAATCTAACATATCATTAACTTTTTTAGATATGTTTTCACATATTCTCAATGTTAAATATAAACTAGCATTGTTAATATGTTTTGTAGCTATATTAGAAGCTTGAGCAGCTAGTTTTTGTAAACCAACTAAAGTGCTTTTATCTGGTGTACTACCATCTCTTGCTTCATTAAGTCCGGTTACATCACGTATCATTTGTAAATAATAATTATACGTAGATATTAAACTTTGTATTTTAGCTTGGCCAGAACCTGTAGCTAGTTCTTGAACAGGTACTTTACCTCTATTTATATCACCATCTTGTGTTAAAGATCTACCTACAACAGAACCAGTTTGAAAATACATATTAAGCGCTTCTGCTGGATTATAGTTTGTTCCATTACCTAAATCAACCTCTGCTAAACCGTCCATGTCTAAGAACACACCATCTGGCACCATTCTAGCTATCACCTGTTGTAATTTAAGATGCGTTATCTGTATCATATCTGCAAAACCAGTTATTCTACCAACTGTAGAATCGATACGACCTTTGTATATTCTAGGAGCGCATATTGCGTAGTTCATTTCTACTTTTGTAGTGTCAGCAAAAGGTCTTGTCATATTAGGACACATTTCCCATCTTAATAATATATTTGTTCCTAAAACTTTAACACCTCTATATAAAACCTCTATTGTTCTTCCTACTCTTTCAAAGTTATCATTTTCTGGTGGATTGAAACTATCTGGTTTTTCTATAGCTTTTAATAAACCGCTTTCTGTTTCTTTTATCTTAAATACTTGGTTGCTATATGTTTTATATTCAAAATATAACAAAGGAATAGTATTAGAATCCCAAGCTCCTTGACCAAAACCATATTTACTTTCTTGACTACCTTGATATTCTTGTATTTTTTCTAGTACTTTGTCGTCTAAATTTGGAAATTGCTTTGCTATCTCTGGTAATGTTTGTGCTTTTAATTCACCAACATAATATATATCTTCAAAATTTGGATCTTCTGTGTAAGAATATATTAAATAAGCTGGATCTACATAATCAACAGTTATACCGTTTGATACATTAAAGTCTGTTTTAACAGCTCCAATACCACAAGTTACTAAATCATAATTTACCCTACGTCTTGTTAAATCCCATTTGTTGTAATCTAATACTTGGTTTATAACTTCTTCTTCTGCTATTTCTACAGACTGCTTATAAGTTAATTGCATATGAAGTTCTAACTCTTCTGGAGTTTGTGGTAATTGATCTTCAGGAATATTAGTGTTGTACAACTCTTTTCCTAGTTGAGCTGTTATTTGTTTCATTGTATCTCTTGCAAAAATATCTTGCGCTAACAATTCAGCATAACTAGTTCTTTTTTGTATAGCAGCAGGGTCTTGTGCAAAAGCGTTTATATCATAATCTTTGTTAGAAATACCATTAGATAATATATCTACAAATTTAGATATAATAGGTACTGGTTTCCAGTCTAAATTAAGATAAGACAAATCACCATTAATAGATAATTCATCTTTATATTTTTGAGTAGGTTGTTCGCCTCTAGCGTATAACCTAAGTCTATTGTAATTATTCCATGTAGTCAGATATCTATTGCCATTTGTTCTCCCTTGATTAAACCATTCTTGTTCTATAGCTTGAGCAACCTGCTCGCCATATTCCCAAGATGCTTTTTCAGCGTCGCTAACCACTTGGCTAGGAAAAATGCTATTACCGTTAGTATATACTTTTCTCATTTAATCTATCATTTTAGATAATAACCCACTATTATCAAATTTTTTTATTCCTAAATCATAATTTTTTCTCATAACTTGAGGAACAGGTCTATATTTATTTTTATTACAAGCCATTATTGCTAAACCAGAGCTAATAGAAGCATCGTGTGTTGTTCTATTGTTTATATTAAATTTAGCCCAGTCTTCTAATGTTCTTTGAAAATATGTATCTCCATATGTGTTGTCGTCTCTAAGTCCAACGTAACTTTCAACATAACTTTCAATAGCAGCAGCGTGCGCTTGCATTATATCTTGACTAGAGTTAGGTATTCCACCTATCTCTTTTTCTGTAACAGATAATTTATTATAAATTTTATCTGGTCTATTCATTGCAAAACCTCTATAACCTCTACGTTTAAAATGGTATAGTAATCTAGGTTTATTATTCTCAGCAAGTATTGGCATACCATAAAAAATACAAGCCATTAAAACATCTTCAAAGAATATTTCAGCTGTTTGTGGACGAGCAATATATTCTAAAAAGAAATGATTTGGTGGCACGTCTTCCATGCTAAATTTAGTTAATCCATGTAAAGCTCCGTTAGAACCTCTACCGTCTACTGTACCTGATATATCATAACTGTCACAACCAAAAGCTCCTAAAGTATCATTACCAGGATATTTATTGCCTAATTTACTTATTACATTATTTTGTAATCTTTTAGGCGGAACCCATGAAACAAAGAATCTTCCATTTTTATTTGGTACAAATATAACAGTAGTATCTTTAATACCTCCTGTCCATTGAAAACTACCTTGTGTTACAACAGATGATCTTTTTATATCTGCATTCCAATCTATTTGTTCGTATATTTTAGTTAAATTAAACAAAGAAGATTTTGCTTCATCTCTAAAAGCATGCTCTTCAGTTCTTGGAAATTGTCTATAAAATTCATTTAAAGCGTCTTGATCTTGTTTTAAACCATCAACTTCGTTTTGCCAGTATTCAATGACTCCAATTGTAATCGGTGTTCCGTGAGGGCCTTTAACAAGGTCTTTTGGTGTGTCGAAGACAGGATAGCCGTAAGAATCAATGTATCCTTCGTAATTCCATTCCATAGGAATGAACAAAGAATAGAGTCCTGAACGTGTCTGTCCATTTGCATTTCTTTTTGTGACATCTGAGTCATAAAATAATTTTTTAAAATTTGCACCTCCTTTATCTAAAGCATTTGATGTTGACCCCATCATACACTTACCGATAATTCTACTACCTAATCTAAGGGTGGTTTTCGTAACACGCCAGTTGTTCTGGATGTTGTTCGGGCGCTCCCATTTGCCCGATTCATCGTGGACGAGGAGCCTGAGTTTCTCTCCATCGTAGGCATTGTCCCCTGTGTTCTTCCAGTCGATTGTGGTGTCCAACCCGGTGAGATCCTCGGTCTGCTCGGTTGATACGATTGATCTTCTTGTAAATTTGGACGCTGGGACTCTGTATGCGAGTTCGGTCTTTGGGCGGTCCATACCGTCCTGGATCGGTTTGAAAAAGAATGGATAATTAACGGATATTGGTACAACCTTATCGGTGAACATCTTCTTAGCGTCGGCGCCAGATTTGGACAATATCCCAAAACGTGAGTCGCTTGATATGGTCGCCATATCCACCGTAACTCCGGATGCCATAAACGAAAAGCCTGAACGTCTATTCTTGAGATAGCACATACCATAGCACCGTGCGTCGGCGTGTACTGCGGTCCAGAATATGAAAAAGAGACGGTTTGCCTCTCGAAAGTCTGGTTGCCCAACGTCAATCTTACTCCACTGCAAGTACATGTAGTGATTACCAGTAATATAAGTAGGTTTATCTTTGTTAATATACCAGAAACCTTCTTCACGCCTTCTAAATTCTTCGTTAATATATTCATACCATTGTTCTTTAAAATCCTCTGGATATTCTCTCCAGTCGAATACTGTTTTTATTTTCTTTAAAACTTTAGGATATTCAAAAACTGTCCATTTATTTTCTTTAAACTTATGAACGTTTTCTTCTAAAGGCAATGCTATTTTAAGTCCTTGAATATCGTATATTTCACCTATTTTACCAGTCTTTGAAATAACAATAATATCATGTTCTGCGTTATAACCATACTCCCATTTTTTATACCTATTTAATTGTTTTATTATTTTAGGTTTTATATGATCGTCTAGTATTTTATATAAAGTTTGCTCGTACATTACTTAGATCTTCCTTCAGCAAAACCTTTAAATTGTTTAGGTTTTTTGGTTTCTTTTTCTATTTTACCTTCAATTATATCCTCTTCTTCTTGTATTCTATTTAAAATTTCAAAAGCATCAAATATAGCTAGTTTTTTTGTAGCCGCAGCATTTTTAAGTCTATCAGCTGATATATCATCATCAGAATCAACAATAGGTTCTTTAGCTACTTTTATTAATTCTTCAACCGCGACTTGCCCAGCTAGGATTATACTCTTTTTGGTTTTCTTTATTTCCATATTTAATTACAATATCATTTGATTTCATACAATAAAGACGTTGGTCGTCTATAATAAATTCCCATTCAGCACCAGGAACAAAACCTATGGTATCTCCTAAGTTAATATTAGATGCTTCTAGTTTACTATTAGTAATTTTTAGTATTCCAATACTAGGTTCTTCTTTTCTGTTTATTAGATCGTTAGAATTTTTAATAGGCATTACAAAGCATCTGTCTCCAAAAGATAACCACTCTGTATCGTGTTTATATAAATATATTTGATCGATAGCAGCAAAATACATGTTATCTTTAAAGTAAGATCTACTGTTACTTTGCTCACCTTTCATGTTGTAAAATCTTCTAAATATATTTTGATGAACAACTATAGTGTCGCCTTTTTTTATAGGAGTTTTTAACGCTATTGGCACTGATATAACTTTTGCTAATCTATTAACAAATTTCCAAGACTCAACCTTAGTATTAAGTATTAAATCCTTACCGCCCACTGTTTTTTTATTATCATACCTATCACCCATAGGTTCTATAATAAAATCATATATACTATTCATTAATACTCTAAATCATATTCTATAGATATAGCCATGTTAGAGTTAAATTTCTTCCATGGCAATACCTCGTTGTTTTTCTTTATATGTATGTTATATGAATTATCAGTTGTGTCTAAAAGTATATGAGATATTTCGTGACCACCATAAACTTGTTGACCTACAGAATAATGCATAGCATCATTTTTATAATCAGAACCAATGCTGATTTTCCTAACTACATTATTCATTTTCTTCGGTTTCAGTATAAGTTCCGTCTTCTAAATTTATATTTATAGAACCGTATTTATTTTCTAATTCTTTTTTTACAACATCTTGATCTTGATTAACACCTGCTATTTCATGAAGTATAGCATGTTTTTGAGTTTCTGCTAATCCTATTTGTTGTGTTAATTCAAAAAGTTTAGACTGAAAGTCTCTTACTTTTTTTAATTCTTCTTTAGTAATTTCTTTTACTTTTTCCATTTTATTTAATTTAATTTGTCATTATCCAATGTCTTTTATATATAGAAGTTCTATCGGTACTTCCTTCAAACTTTACTGATAAAGTATTTTGGTCTACATACTTGTAAGTTAAAAACACTTCCCATTTATTTTTAGGATTATAAATTTTTGTTTTAACGTAATCATCTTTTTGCTCAACAACAGTTTCTATTACAGTGTCATTGTCTACAAAAGAAAAATTAACAAACTTAAATTCTTTGTCATTGTGCAGTATAACTACATAATAACTTGTTGTGTCACTTGACCAAACTCCTTTTAATTTTTTGCTTAAGTCTTGACTTTGAATGCTAGTGCTAAACATTATTAACACGCTTAATAATAAATTTTTCATTTAATTGGATTTAATTAATATAATACTCTTATTTATTATCACCCATTTTTTTGAATTTTTCCACCCCTCGTGAACCAAAATAAGCTACATAAACTGTTATAAGTAAAGATTTTAATAAATCTACCCAAGTGTCATTAACTCCAAAACCTATATTACCACTATCTAAAACTATTAAAATAATTAAAGACACAGTTAAAAATATAAGTGTCATTGGTCGAGTGTTTTTACTTAACCAAGAATCTGACGTCATGTCACTAGACCAACGTTTACTTATTTCTTGCATTTCAACTATATCTTGCTGCAATAATAATAAAGCTTTTTCTTTATCTTCTGGCGGTAAAGCCGGTTCTTTATGTA
>WLWH01000669.1_pt1 | contig 27169 bp, 29 predicted proteins | sample 6712741 | NCBI WGS metagenome assembly WLWH01 (sample SAMN12718694, study PRJNA515312) | sponge metagenome | isolation source: marine sponge | host: Mycale hentscheli | place: New Zealand: South Island, Marlborough, Capsize Point | collected 2003-05-01
CGATGCCGAGCACCCCGGCGTCGTACTTCCACCTTCTGCGTTGGCAGGTGTTCAGCCGTCTGACCCGACCGCTCATCATCTTCACTCCGAAGTCACTCCTGCGCGCCAAGCAGGCGGTCTCCACCAAGGACGAGTTCACGTCCGGGACCTTCCAGCCGATCCTGCTCGACCCGGAGCACGAGGGTGCGGAGGTCACTCGGGTTCTTCTGTGTAGCGGGAAGATCTACTACGACCTCGCGGCGCACCGCGACGAACATGGATTGCACAACACCGCGATTCTGCGCTTCGAACGGCTCTACCCGCTCCCCTTCCGTCTCGCGGAAGTTCTCAACCGGTACCCCAATGCCGAGATCCGGTGGGTTCAAGAGGAGCCCGCCAACCAGGGGGCGTGGAGTTTCGTGGCGATGAACGCTCCACCCATGGTGAATCGCCCGATAGAAGGCGTCACGAGGCCTTCGTCATCGTCCCCGGCCGTTGGCACACACCAACGTCACGTGGCCGAGCAGCAGGCCGTGGTCGAGCAGGCATTCGCTTAGGACACGGACATGTACTTCACCGACCGAGGGATCGAGGAACTGCAACGCCGACGAGGCGACGAAGAAGTCACCTTCGACTGGCTCGGAGATCGCATGCAGGAGTTCGTCAACCTGCACCCCGATTTCGAGGTTCCGGTCGAACGGCTCGCCACCTGGCTCGCGCGCCTAGGCGACGACGACTAGGTGAGCCTTGTGCAGACATGAGTCGCGGGTCGCTACCGACCATCGACTCGATCGGGGCATCGGTCAGTTGACGACGGGTCAGTTGACGACGATGGTGCCGACCTCGTTGCTGGCGAAGACCTTTGAGGCTCCGTATCCGAGTCCAAGAAGCGCGGCGACTCCCCCGATCCCGAGCCCGGTGAGGTAGACGTAGGCCATCGTTTGCGCTTCCGCCTCTGCCGCTACCGCGGCGTTCGCGGCGTCAACCTCGGCCCAGGTCGCGTACAGCTCTCCATCCGCGGCTTCGAAGACCTCCGTTGCGTCGGCGCCAATGAACTCTGCTGCGTAAGACTCATACGCGGCAGCGGCTTCAGCCTCTTCAGCGACCGCGGCGGCGTAGTCCGCGGCGGCTGCTTCAGCTTCCGCAGCCGCGGCCGCATCCGCCTCAGCCTGTGCAAACAATTCGGCCGTCGCCTCAGCGGCGGCGTCGGAGGCCGCAAGTGCGGCTTCTGAAGCGGCCGCTTCCGCGGCTGCCTCCGCCTCTAATTCAGCAAACGCCTCACCAATGGCTTCAGCAGACGCCTCGGTCGCCGTTAACGCTACTTCCGTAGCGCCAACTGTGTCGACGACGGCTTCGCCCGCAGCCGCAGCGCCGGCCACCAGATCTGCTGCACCGAAAGTCGCAAGGCTCACCACAACGACGGCGGCCGCTTCGATCAGAATCTTTTCCCAGCCGGCGAGACTGGTCCACCAAGTGCCAAAGGACTGGGTTGCCTTGAACCCGCAACCCAGCGGCGTCTTACCCTTGTTTTGCTTCTTCGACCATTGGTCAGACCACGCGTCATCTGCCACATTGCCAGACAGATACCCCTCCATCTGCACGTTCGTTTTCAGCTGGAAATCCCACGTAGAGCCGTATTTCACCAACGCCGACGGTGACGGATCGATCTTGGCGCACGTTGTCGTGTGGTTCGGGTCCAAGGACCAGTTCACGGTGTACTTCTCGCCATTCTTGCCATCGGCGGAGAACCCGAGCGTGTTCTTTTCCGTCGGCGCGATAAACGTTGCGGTCTTCGACGCCTCGTCATCGAACGGGATCTGAATCGAGGTCGTGTTACACGAGTCACTGGTCGTGGGGTTGCAGCCGTCTTCAGGCCAGTTCGCGAGATTCAGCGTGATGTCGCGGCTGCCTTTCAAGGACGTCAGATTCACCGTCATCACTCCTGCACCCACCATGCTCATGTGAGCGAGGGCGAACGACTTCACCTCTTGCGTCAACGCAACCTTCAAGTCCTGCAAAAGGGCGGCCTCCGCGGTGGGAATTTCCGTCTTTATGTCGGCGAGAAGTGCAGCCTTGATGTCGGCGAGCAACTGCTGTTCAGCTTCGGACAGAATTTCTTCCGCTCGCGCCTCGACCGCGGCCCAATTGATCGTGGGTTGCGCCACTGTTGTCTTCCGCAGCAGCAAACGGTGACGAATCATTTCGAAGCCATCGCGAACGACAACTTCCTGCGCGTACTTTCCGTCGTTCTTGCCGGGCGTGATGGTGTGGGTGCGAATGAAGCGACCCAGGGTGCCGTCCGGGCTCACGGGCGCCTTCTCGATGATGAGCGTTGCGCCCTTCTTCAACGCCTTTGGGGAGACGGTGCCCTGGATGCGGATCTTTTCTCCGGCCTGGAAGGTGGCACGGAAGATAGTGCTCTTGGATCGGGTGCCACCCGGTCCCACCATGGGAACCGGAAAGAGCGCCTTCGCCAACCCGGGCTTCGACGCCACGAGAGCCTGGTAGTCCACGATCGGCAGTTTGGACGCGTCAGAAGAGATGACGATCTTCGTTCCGGCCTTGGTGATTCCCGCCCGCACCTCGTCTGCATCGGGGACGGCCGTGATCTTCGATGAAACAAGGCCCCCTGCGGTGGATAAGGCTTTGCTGCTCACCTGTTGCGGTTTTGTCGCCGAAACCGCAATTTGTGACTTGGCAATGAGGGCGCTGTCCGCCGGCGTCGCGGGGGACGGAGACTTCTGCAGGACAGCAGACGCCACTTGGGCGGTGGCGAGGTTTTGCGCGGGGATCGGGCCGGACGGCTTCCCCACCCAAGCCCCGGATGTGGACGAGGGCAGAGACGGGGCGGCCGGCGGTGCGGTTGGCTCAGCGGATGGCGCGGGGTTGGATTCGGGGGCGAGTTCCGATGCGGCGTCGGCCTCAGCGTCGCTTGCAGCCTCTTGCGCGGCAGGCGCCGAAACGTCGGAGGCGACGTCGGTCGGATCCGGAGCAGCCGATGCTGGAGCGCTCCCCACCATCGTTAGGGTCACGGCGATCGCGGCGGCGATTGCCACCGGGCCCCGCGACCGTGTCGTCGGACAAAAAATCTTCCTCGTTCCCATCAAGACGCTCCACTCTCAAGAAAACAGCATCCGCTTCCTGTTGAGCCCTCACCATAAGTAGCCGGCGGGGCAACGAACCGCGATGTGTTCGGATCTTTCTCGGCAACGATCTTATTTCATGTTGAGGCTCTAGTGTGACTGACGTGAACGAGGTGGCTCACTCACGGCAAGCATCGGGTACGCGGGCTTTGGTTTTGACCGTGGCCCTCAGCACGGCCGGTAGCGCCACCGCCCTCATTAGTGCCACGGGAATCACGACGGCTACCGGCGGCTTGAGCCGCGGGGCGCTCTTCTCCGGTCTCTTCCTGGCCGCGAGCATGGCCGCCGGAGCAGTTGCATTGCCTTTCGCCCCTCGCGCAGCGCATAGGTTCGGCACTCGCCAGGCCGTGCTGGGCATGTGGTCGATCGTCGCCGCCGCCTGGATTGCCAGCGGCGCTCTCGTCATCGCCGGAGCACCACCAATGTGGGTGGTGATGATCACCGCACCGGTGGTCGGAGCAGGCAGCGCGATCGCGGGCGTTCTTTCGAGCATCGTCTACCGCGCTTATTTGGAGTCCGCTGACTTCTCCGCCGTCGTCGCCCGCATGACCGTCTGGCGGGGAATCGGGTGGGGACTGGGCGCTCTCGTCGGTGGCTTCTTCTTGAACTCCGGCTCCGAAGGAATCGGGCTGGTGGCGGCGGGGCTGGTGAAGATCCCTCTGCTGATCGTGCTTGCGCGTCACGCTCCGGCCCACGCTCTTGCGACTCCCGAGCGCCCCAAGGCTCCGTGGAACGAGATTCGAGGCGCTTTCGCTGAGTGTTCCACCCTGAGACGGACCGCGGTGATGGGTGTTTCCATGGCGCTGTTCGCCGCTCCCGTGATGACACTCGTGGTGCCGATCGCCCAGTCGCTTCGGCATGCACCGCTTTATCAGGGGGCCGGATTCTTGATGGTCGGCTTCGCGATCGGGGAACTGCTCTCACCGCAAGTCGTGTCGAAGTTGCCGCACGGTGGACGACCCCTCGTCAACGCTGCACGCACCGGCGCGATCGCCGGTGGCTTCCTTATTGCCCTAGGCCTCATTTCCGGGTTCTTCTCCTTCCGCACCGAGTTGGGCCTGTGGGCTGTCGTCGCGATTGGCATCGGGGCGTTTCGATTTGCCTCTCGTGCCTTCAGCCAGGGCTCGGCAGCTGCGTCGCGCGGTCTGGAGAATGCCGCGTCCAGCCTCGCGGCCGCCGCATTTATCGCCGGCATTGCCGGGCCTATCGGCGTGCTCGGATGGAGTCTCGCCCTTGGATCATTGGGCGCAGAGGTGACCGCAGCCCTGGCAGGCGTGGCGCTAGCGATCGTGAGCATTGGCGTATTTCTGCGCACTCGTGGTGAGCAAGTACGCGCATAGCGGGCTTTTCGTCCTGCACCACTCCGAACACCTGCGTGTACAGCTTCACCGCCTGGACGCGCGGCGACCTCCGGGGCTCGTCCTTGACGCCAAGGCGGGAAAAGATGCGGTGGGACATCACCTCGACCGAGCGCTGAGTCGCCCCGCGATCAGGAAGCCGAAGTTCTGGGGGTTACCAGATAACGACATGTGCAATACCTACCGGTAGCGCCATAGCAACCGACCGAGAATCAACTCATCGGCGACGACTCCGAACTCTCTACTGTCATCGCTCATGTCGGGATTGTCTCCCAGCACCCACCAGCCATCTCCCGTTCGGTGGTCCAACCGCTTCACCACGTTCAGATGCGGCCTCAGCGGGTGGCGCAGGAGTACGACATCGCCAGGCCGTCGGGATGCCCGTTTGCCCACGATCCACCAATGGCCATTACGCACAGTCGGCTCCATCGACGCTCCGACAACTCGGACGGTCGTGAACGGCAGCACCCCGTCATCCTGCCGCGTGCCGAGTGTTTTCCCGAGCGCTAGGGTCAGAACAGGCATTCATTCATCACCTCAAAGGAGTCTCATGCTCAACAGCATCTTTCGGGCCCTCCAGCCCCGCACCACTGCCTATGCGCACTGCGATTTGCCTTGCGGCGTCTACGACCCCTCCCAGGCTCGCCTGGAGGCCGAATCCGTGAAGGCCTGCATGGAGAAGTACCACGCCTCCGATGACGCTGAGTTCCGTGCGCGCGCTGTGTCCATCAAAGAAGAGCGCTCACACATGGTCAAGGAGCACCTGTGGGTGCTGTGGACCGACTACTTCAAGCCCCCGCACTTCGAGAAGTACCCGCAGTTGAACGAACTGTTCAACCAAGCGACCAAGCTCGCCGGGGCCGGAGGCACCAAGGGCTCCCTGGATCCGGCTGTCGCTGATGATCTTCTTGGAAAGATCGACGAGATCGCAGGAATTTTTTGGGAGACGAAGCAAGCCGCCTAACGCCAAACTCAGCAGCACAGACCCCCGTTCCCTCCTGGGAACGGGGGTCTGTCAATGCGTCAGACAATGACTGTGAGACCCATTGAGCGAATCTGTCTCATCTCCTTGACACCCCTCCTTGCCGTGAATAGGACGGTAGAGGTGCCCGATGCGGGTACCTACATGACCAAAACGAAAAGAGGGGGTCATGATGCATGTGAAGAGAGGAATCGCGGCAGTTGGAGCGGTCGCGCTCATGTCGATTGGAGTTCTCTCGGGCTGCTCATCTGACGACGCAGCGCCCGTCGAGGAGCCCGCGGTCGAAGAACCTGCAGTTGAGGAGCCCGTGGTCGAGGAGCCCGCGCCGGTAGCCCAGGCTGTACCTCTGGCCCCGGGTAACTCTGTGGCGTGGGCACCGGGGCAGGACGACGTCACCATATTGGTGGGCCAATTCATCGACATCACTGTCGGAGACCCGCTCGCCACCACGGTCAGCAGCAGCGACCCCCGCACCCTCAAGCCATTCCCTGGAAAGCAAGACTACGAAGAAGTATTTTATCCAGCAGCAAAGGGAATCAACCCAGGTGCCGCGACACTGACGGTGACACTGTCCGATGGAACCAGTTCTGACATCGCCGTCACAGTGAACGGCAGATAAGTCCCAAAAGTCCCCCATGAGTCGTAGTCAAGCGGCGGAGCTGACATAAGCACTTTGCTGTAACGACTCCTGGGAGACCAACAAGGCCTGAGTTCGCTTTCCAAACCACCAGACAACCCCCATTCCTTCCGGAAAGGGGGTTTTTGGTTTCCATCGTTGGTGCGCGTGGGCACCTGCGGGTCCCAGCGTTGACATTCCTTCCCTTTAGTTCTATCTTCAACTAACTGATTGAATATTGAACTAAAGGAGCGCTTTCATGTCCGATGCAACAACTCAGGTGACAACCCTTACCGACGGGCCCAACGTGGTCAGTGGCGATTCTGTCGTGGTTCGGGATCAAGATGGCAACGTCGTTGCCGAAGGCGAGACGGTATATCTGTGCAGATGCGGCCTGAGCGACAGCAAGCCGATGTGCGACGGCTCTCACCGCAAGCACCCCGGACTGGGAGCACCTTCCCCTGAGTAGCCGCATGATCGGCGCGTGCTCTCTTGGGTAGCATGATGACGTGACCTGAGAAGCCACACCAGTAGGAGGACATCACCACTCTACGGTGAAGTCTCCTGGGAGACCAAGAAAGCGGCCTAGCGTCAAACTCAGCAGCACAGACCCCTGTTCCCTACTGAGAGCGGGGGTCTGTCAGTGCGTCAGACAATAAATGTGAAGTGACACTGCTCGATGGGACCAGGTTTGACGTCGCCGGCGCCGTGCACGGCAGATACGTCAGAAAAGTCCCCCATCAGTCGTAGCCCAGCGCCGACGCTGACATGAGCACTTTGCTGACGCGACTCCAAGGAGACCAAAAACGCAGGATGACGTTGCGCGCTGCTCCAAAAGCCCCCGATTCACTCCGAAGATCGGTGGTTTTTACTCTTGCGATCAGACATGGCGTGCGACAAGTCGCCGGCGCCTAATTCGCGCTGCATATCTCAACGGTGAGCCAGACCCTGCGCGCCGACAAGGGCCTATCAGGTTCCTTCAGACGCGAAGATGGCCCGATCCGATCACTCGGTACGGTGATGCGATTCGCCACGGCGCAGAGACGCCGCCGAGCGCTATTCGCCTCGTCGGATGAGGTTATGTGTTTCGGCGACCTCAGGCTCGCCCGGGTCGATGCGCATGTCCTCGAGAATGGGAGTCAGTCCATTGGCGTGACGCTCCATGGCTTCCATGGACTCGTAGACCACCGTGACCTTCATTTGATCCCCAGACCCGAAGCACACTTCGAGCTCGAGACCGTCAACGGGGTGAACACCCAACTCCCGCTCTCGAGCCAAGATGGCGTCGTACTGCTCAGCAGTGAGCGAGGGGGGTGAAAAATGTACGACAACAGCCATGGGGTCTCTTCCAACGGTCGAGAGCGGCTTACGCCCGCTAGCAACGTCTATTCCGTGCCAATAGCTCAAGCCTAGGAGACCGCTCACTGCTCGCATCTTGACACTTGCTCTGCTCGCATCCGGCGTTTCTCGGCGCGCCAAACCGATAGTAGGTACTGCTGCTAGCGTCAACAAGTGACAAACCTGCTCTCCGTAGCCCCGCTGCTCCCGGCCTACCGCTATTCCCAGGGCGAGATCACGCAACCCCTCGTTGACAGCTTGAGCCGCAACGAGCAAACCTCGGCTGTTATTCGTCGGATTCACGGTGCCACAGGAGTCGAATACCGCTCCTTGGTTATGCAACTTGACGCGTACCGGCAAATCAACGACTTCACTCACGCGAATCAACTTTTCCGCGAGCACGGACTGCCGCTTGCGCTCGCTGCCACTCGGCAAGCACTAGACGATGCTGGCGTGGAGCCCACAGACATCGATTACCTTTTCTTCACGACGGTGACCGGAGTCGGCGCGCCATCACTGGATGTCGAACTCGCGCAGGCATTGGGATTTCGATCGGATGTGAAACGAATTCCCAGCTTCGGTTTGGGATGTGCAGCAGGTGCCGCTGGGATTGCGCGAGTCAACGATCTACTTCGCGGTGATCCTGGTGCATTGGCCGCCCTTGTCTCCTTGGAACTGTGCTCCCTGACGATCCAATGGGACAACGCCTCCATGGCGAACATCGTGGGTACCGGACTGTTCGGAGACGGTGCGTCGGCACTCATTTTTGCCGGAGCGGACAGGGCGGAGCAACCGATCGCCAGCATCTTGGGGTCGCGTAGTGCGCTCTACCCCGAATCACTGGAAACGATCGGCTGGAACATCGGCACGTTCGGCCTCCGGCTGATGCTGACCCCAGCGGTGCCGGAACTGATCCACCGCCACCTCGCCGATGACATTGACGCCCTCTTGTCGGAGCATGGACTCGCACGGAGCGATGTGAACGAGTGGATTGCTCATCCGGGAGGTCCACGGGTGTTACAGGCCTTTACGGACTCCCTAGAACTCGCCCCCGGCGACCTAGCCACGAGCTGGGATGTGCTCGCAGATTCTGGGAACCTGTCTTCCAGTGCCGTGCTACACGTGCTGGCGCGTCACTCGACGAAGCCGGCTGGCCATCTCGGAGTGCTCTTCGCCCTCGGACCTGGAGTAAGTGTCGAAATGGTGTTATTGGAGTGGCGGTGATTCTGTACACACTGTTCGTTTTAGCCACCGGTCTCGAACGGCTCTACGAACTCCGCATCTCAAGGACCAACGCACGAATCGCCACTGAGCAAGGCGGTAAGGAAGTCGGTCGCGATCACTTCCCGTGGATGGTCGCGCTGCATACCGGCCTTTTGGTGGGGGCGATCGCGGAAGTGTGGATTTTTGACAGGCCCTTCATCGTTTGGCTAGGCGTCCCGATGCTCATCATCACCCTCGCCTGTCAGTTCGGACGTTACTGGATCATCTCAACATTGGGCTGGCAGTGGAATACACGCGTCATCGTGGTGCCCGGAGCGCCGCGCAACCGGAGAGGTCCTTATCGATTCCAGTGGCTTCGTCATCCCAATTACTGGATCGTCGTGGTTGAGGGCATTGCCCTTCCGATGATTCACACCGCCTGGATCACTGCACTCGCTTTCACGGTTCTCAATGCAGTCCTGCTCCTGGGCTTTCGAATCCCGACCGAGAACGAAGCACTCCGGGAATTGGCGTGACGGGCACCCAAGTGGCCATCGTCGGCGGAGGCCCGGTGGGGCTCGCGGCTGCTCTGTTTGCCAAGCGCGCAGGCATGACTCCGATCGTCATCGAGGCCAGGGACTACGACGGAGACAAAGCCTGCGGCGAAGGACTCATGCCCGGGGTGATGCCCCTCTTGAAGGAACTTGACCTTGACCCGCCGGGACGTGATTTGCTCGGGGTGTCCTACCGCCAAGGGGCAAGGCAAGTCGATCATCTCTTCCCAGGCGCCCCTGGGCGGGGCGTCCGACGAACAGTTCTCGTCGACGCGATGCGCGCGGAAACTGAACGGCAGGGCATCGAACGAATGCACGCCCGAGTCACCGGACTGACCCAAGATTCGTCGCGCGTGCTCTTGCGGTGCGCTAACGGCGATGACGTGGAATCAGATTACGTGCTCGGCTGCGACGGGCTGCACTCCACCGTTGCTCGCCAATTGGGCCTCGTCGCGCGACCTTCACGACGCGCACGTCGATACGGACTACGGCAGCACTTCCAGCGCACCCCCTGGAATTCGATGATTGAGGTCTACTACGCCGGCGATGCAGAGCTCTACATCACACCGGTAGATGAGGAGACCGTGGGCGTCGCGGTGCTAGGTCCGAAAGGAATAAACCTGAGCACAACGATCGCCCGGGTGCCGGGGATCAGCGCAAAACTCGACGGAGTCCCAGCTGCATCCAGCCTGCGTGGCGCCGGTCCGTTTCCCTACCGGGTGCACCATGCCCAGTCCGGCCGAGTGCTGCTAGCCGGCGACGCCGCTGGCTACGTCGATGCAATCACTGGTGAGGGCTTACGGGTTGGATTCGCCCAAGGCCGAGAGGCCATCGCCGCCCTGCAGGCCGGACAACCCGCTTCGTATCCACAGCGTTGGCGAAAGGTCACACGCGAGTTTCGACTTCTTACTCGCGGGATGGTGGCGCTGGCCTCTTCCCCACTGCGCGACTCGATTGTCCCACTAGCCAGTGCAGCGCCTCGGGTGTTCGGAGCCGTCGTCAATCGATTGGCCCAATAGTCGTGATGGGCGCCGTCCTGCGGTCGAGCCACCCAGTCCCTACCTTTGCGGTGACGCTGCTGTCATTGCTGCTGGCAATCGCGTTCGGCGTGGCACCCGCACAAGCGGTCGTGGTGGTAGTCGCAGTCTTCCTGAATCAGATTGCTATCGGCTTGAGCAACGACATCGTCGACGTCGAGCGCGACCGGCGGGCCGGCCGGACCGACAAGCCGCTCGTTGCCGGGGCGATACCTCGAACAACTGCATGGGCGGTTGTGATCACGGCTACGACGCTGTCGATTGCGTTATCTGTGAGCATCAACCCGAAGGTGGGACTCTGGCAAGTGGTGTTCTTGATCTCAGGATTCGCGTACAACGCTGGACTCAAGGCAACCGTCTTCTCGGCCGTCCCGTACGCCACCGGCTTTGCAGCCCTTCCCGCTCTGGTGAGCTTGAGCGCGAAGCCGCCCGAGTTGCCCGCCTGGTGGGTGATGCTGGTCGGTGCAATCTTGGGGGTCTCCGCTCACTTCGCCAACGTTCTTCCGGATGGAGAAAGCGATAAAGCCGAGGGCATCCGCGGGCTTCCACAGCGCCTTCCCCGAGTGGTTACTGCCGCTGCTTTGGTCGGATTGACCGGTGTCGCCTCAGCCCTGTTGATCTGGCAGGGCGGTTTTGCTTCCATTTGGGTGACAATCCCCGTTGGCGTTGCCGCCGTGTTCGTTTCCATCGTTGCCGCTGTGCTCACGCTTCGAACGCCCCTGACTTTGTGGCCGTTTCGATTGTCGATAGTGGCCGCCGGCTTGATTGCTGTGGGCTTGTTGGGCGTCCTGCGGCTTACCTAACGGCCGGTCCCGGCAAGACCCAAGGGGGCGCGCTCCGGTCTGCTGGGAGCGTGTCTCTCATGCATCGTCGCGTTCCGCAAGACTCTCCGATGGCTTCCCGTGGACGAGAAGACACACCTAGAGTCAATAGGCGATTGGTACGGTTATGGCCTACTCGCAGGTAAGGAACATCATGGCAAGAGTGCAGGTGGCTTTGAACGTCTCCGACATCGATGCCGCAGTGGACTTCTACTCCCGAGCCTTCCGGGCCACCGTGCATAAGCGGCGCCCCGGTTATGCGAACTTCGAGATTGCTGATCCACCCATGAAGTTGGTGCTTTTCGAAGTCAACGATCGCGGCGAGGGCTCGGGAAATGCTCTGAACCACATCGGCATCGAAGTGCCTACGACCGAGGATGTTGGTGAGCAGGACGTCGCCTTAAGTGACGCTGGTCTCGAGGTGAGGCGAGAGGACGGCATGGTGTGCTGCCATGCGCAGCAGGACAAGCTCTACGTCGTCGACCCCGATGGTTTGGAGTGGGAGACCTACGCAGTAACCGATGAATCCCCCGACGGTCTGGCTTTGTTGGGCACCGACAATTGCTGCGCCTAGGCAAGCCGGTCGCCATCGCATAATCGCGGGGCTTTACCTCGGATAGCGTGGCCTCGTGATCCGAGAAGCAACGCCGGACGACGTGGCTGCTATCCACAACATGATCGTCGGCCTAGCGGAGTTCGAGATGGAGCCCGATGCGGTTACGGCGACCCCAGCTGATCTGCACGAGGCGCTCTTCGGGCAGCGGCCAGCGCTGTTCGCGCACGTCGCTGATGATGCCGAGCACGGCGTGGTCGGTTTCAGCCTATGGTTCTTGAACTATTCAACGTGGCTCGGCACGCACGGCATCTACCTCGAGGATCTGTTCGTTCAACCCGAGCATCGGGGATCCGGGTACGGCAAGGCACTGCTGGCGAACCTCGCACGTATCTGCGTCGAGCGCGGGTACCAACGCTTGGAATGGTGGGTGCTGGACGAACCGAATATGCAGTCCTCATGGCGCTTCTACGAATCGCAAGGAGCCCGGGCGCTCCGAGAATGGGTACCCCACCGCGTAACGGGTGACGCCCTGATCGACCTGGGCGGTGAAACTACGTCCCAAAAATGATCTGAGAAAGACCCCAGATCACAAGCCCGACACCCAACGCCATTCCGATCCAGCCTCGCGTGGTCATGTCGCAAGTGTTGCAAAGCGCTGTGCGTGATCACCCAACCGCGTACCTAGCGTTGCCGAAGGCGGGCGAGGTTGCTGATTCCGCTTGCGTCCAACGACCCGCAACCGCCATCACATCAGGGGTAGCGCACCTCGCCGGGAACCTCTCGGTAGCCGACCGAGATCACCGTCTCGACCACACGCTTGGACCTGGCGGACACGTTGACCCGGTACTCCCCCGGTATCGCGTCGGATTCCACACGTGAGAGATACAAGTAGTCGGTACCGCCGTACGGCTCGTAGAACTCCGTACGTTCGTTAATGATCATCCGCGTCTTTCGGCCCTGGGGGTCGGTGATCGTCACCCGAGGAAGACGGGCGTTGCGGATCTCGTTGCTCGGCGGCCTATCCAAAATCAGTAGCTGCACAGCCATCCGGTCGCCTTCTTCCAAACGAAAGCGGAAGCCCCGGCGATCGCCCCGCTTGATATCGGCAAAGAGTGCAAAAGAGATAGTGCCGTCCACCAGGAGTGGGCCCTTCGCCGGAGACGACTCTGCTGGGCCGAGCCCAACCGGCTGGTGAGCCGCCGCTGGTGGCGCCACCACCAGCGCCGCCGCAGCGATAGCGGCTGCAACGACGACCCGAGAAATGAACGTCATGAGCCCTACTGTGCCAAAATTTCGCCACGCGAGCATCTTGGATGCGCGCCTATCGCCTTTGATCGGCCGAGGGTGCAACACTTCGGCCATGGATGGAACAGACCTGAAAGCCAAGTCAGAGACCGGCATTTCGTTCGCGGGCCTTCGCAAACTCAACCTGGTTGCTGGATTCGCCCATCTGGCGCAGATGCTGCTGGTTCTCGTGCTGGCGAGCGACTTTTCCCTACCCATCACGGCGGCCTACGTATTTGGCCCGCCTGGAACTCCGCCGAACGACCCGGTCACCATCTTCGAATCCCGCATCGCATGGGGCGTGGCTCTGTTCTTCGCGCTGTCGGCCTTCTTCCACTTTGTCGTTGCAAGCCGATGGTTCTACCCGCGCTATGTCGGCGGGCTGCAGTCCGGACACAACTACTTCCGTTGGGTGGAGTACTCGCTGTCGTCATCCATCATGATCGTGCTGATCGCGCAGATCACAGGAATTTCCGACGTTGCCGCGCTCATGGCGATCTTCGGCGTGAATGCATCGATGATTTTGTTCGGTTGGCTGCAAGAGAAATACGAGCAGCCCGGTGGCGGAATGCTGCCCTTCATTTTCGGCTGCATGACCGGAATCGTCCCGTGGCTCATCATCGTGGTCTGGGTGCTCGCCCCCGGCTCGTCGAGCAAGCCGGAGATTCCAGGCTTCGTCATCGGGATCATCATCACCCTGTTCGTGTTCTTCAACACCTTTGCTCTGGTCCAGTGGCTGCAATACAAGCAAGTCGGCAAGTGGCGGGACTACCTGCGCGGTGAGCGCAGTTACATCCTGTTGAGCTTGATTGCCAAGACGGCTCTCGCGTGGCAGATCTTCTCGGGAACCCTCGTGCCTCCGGCCTAGGTCGTCGGCAGGATCGAATCACCGGTGGGAGCCATGACCGGCCCTTCGGACTGAAAGATTCACGCAAACCCGCCGTCATTCAGTGATTGAATGAAGAGGTGAGCACCGTTCCGGACTGCATTCGGGTAGAGATCCCCGCAGCGACGATCAATATGGCCATTGCTCGTACGGTGGCCGCGGCCATGGCCGCACGGGCCGACTTGACGCTGGACCAAATCGAAGATGTTCGTCTCGCCATGGACGAAGGCCTCGCGTACATCATCGAAGTGGCCTCGGACGGAGCGATGGTCACCTGCGAGCTCTGCGTCGCCGATGGTGTTGTGTCCGCAACACTCGCCAGCACCGTCACCTCATCGACTGTTGCCGAGCCCAATCCCTTCGCCTGGACGGTGCTCACCGCACTAGTCGGCGACGTGGACCTGCGCGTGGACGATGGTTCCATTCGGCTTCAGTGGAACGTCGCTCGCGACGCCTCCGTCCAGGCCTAACGACCCATGTCGCAGACACGACAGTCCGCCGACGATCAGCGGTTGGCGGCTGAACGGGAACTCTTCGAACGACTTCACGACGCGGACGCCTCCGATGCCGAGCAGGCCGGAGTGCGCGATGAGCTCATCGAGACACACATGCCGCTCGTCCACCACCTCGCGCGTCGATACGCCGATCGCGGAGAGCCCATCGAGGACGTCACGCAGGTCGCGACCATTGGACTGATCCAAGCCATCGACAAGTTCGACCCCGATCGTGGTTCTGCATTCTCCACATATGCCGTTCCCACGATCTTGGGTGCAATACGCCGCCACTTCCGCGACGCCACGTGGTCGGTGAAGGTTCCGCGACGTGTGCAGGAACTTCGAGGAAAGATCGACGCTGCTCACGACGCACTGGCTCAAGAGTTGGGGCGTTCCCCCACCGTCGCGGAGATCGCCACTCGCGCCGATGTCGATCCGGCCGATGTGCTCGATTCCCTGGAGCTCAGTCGTGCCCGAAGCACAGCACCGATCGATGCGGCCTCCGACGGCGAGGTTCCCCTCGCCGACACTCTCGGAGATCTGGATGCCTCGTTGACCGACATCGAGAACGCCGAAACCATCAAGCGACTCCTCACGACACTCAGCGAGGATGAGCGCACCGTCGTGACGTTGAGATTCTTCGACGGCCTGACCCAAACCCAGATTGCCGAACGCGTCGGCGTCTCTCAGATGCAGGTCTCGCGGATTCTCACTCGATCGTTGGAGAAGTTGCGGGCTGGCCTGTCCGCCGGCTAACTACGCTTCCCCCGTGACCAACGACGACCCCCACGCGGTGACCGGCGACCTCGCCCGACTGCGCGACTGGTGGGCTGAGCGCCGCGGCGACCGAGAGCGATCCATCGCCTGGATTCACGACCTCGAGAACGAAGATGAGGCGCGCAACGCCGTGAACCGCGCGATCGACAGCGGCGCCACGCTGATCGCCTTGCACATTGACGGCGACGATTCCGCGTCGCGGGCCACGATCGCCTTCGTGGCGAACGTGCCGACGACCGACGTCGTCGAACAGCAGCCAGGGACCAGTGATCACGCATGGATGGAGGCCGTGGCCGAGATTCGCGACCTCCTTGAGCCCTACCGGGTCGTGCCACCCGACGACAGCAGCGTCGATTCAGCAGCACACGCTTTCCCCGCCCCCGGAGTCCCTGCTCCCAACCTCCCCGCTCCCCGAGTTCACTCCGCTCAGGCGGCGATCACGTCCGCTGCCCAGCGCGAGACCGCGATCATCTTCGATGGTCTTACCGCCCACGCGGGCGCTGCGCTGGTGAGCACAAATGATTCACGCACCCGAGAGTGGATGCTGCCGGCCACGTCCTCCACCGACCCGGCTATCCGCGCAGCCCAAAGTTTTCTCGATATCGAGCCGGCGACCCATTTCGGCACCAACGGTGGCGACGCGACGTCGCTACGCGCCGTTCTGTCGCTGCTCGACGTCGTCGATCCTGCGTGATCCCCGCTGATCGATGATTCCTCGCTGATCAACCAGGCTTCGTCAGTCGTCCGCTCGCACGTTGCTCGCGACGAACGGCGCCTTCACCACAGCGAACGGCACGTGTCGGCCACGAACATCGACCACTACCTCGTCATCGATGCTCACCGACGCGTCCACCAGGGCTAACGCGATCCCCTCCTTCAAGGTCGGAGAGAAGGTGCCGCTGGTGACCTCCCCCACCGTCGCGCCGTCGGAACTCAGAACATCCATGTGTGACCGGGGGACGGCCCTTTGCGTGGCACGCAACGCTCGTAGTCGGCGCTCAGGACCACTCTCCCGCTGACGCACCAGAGCCTCGCGGCCACCGAACGCGGGCTTGTCCCAGCCGACAGCCCAGGCCATACCGGCCTCCACCGGAGTGATCAACGGTGAAATGTCCTGCCCGTGCAGCGGGAATCCCATCTCGGTTCGCAAGGTGTCGCGAGCGCCGAGGCCCGCCAATCCTCCGCCGACACCCTCGGCCGCTCCCGCAACCTCATCCCATAGCTGCCCCAGCACGCTGTTCGGAGCGATCAACTCGAAGCCGAGTTCTCCGGTGTAGCCGGAGCGGCACACCGTGATTGGCTCGTCACGCCACGACGCAACCGCAAACGCCATGTAGTCCGTATCCGTCGGCAGGTCCACGGCTGCAAGCACGTCCGCAGATTTCGGTCCCTGGACCGCGATGATGCCGTGCGTCAACTGCTGATCATCGACCGTGATCGTTTCCACAGCCGCAGCCTCGAAGATCCCCGTAACGGTTGCCGCGTTCGCAGCGTTCGGGACGATGTAGACGCCATCGTCGCCCCACTTGTAGACAATCAAGTCGTCGACGACGCCTCCGGCGTCGTTGCACACCATCGAGTACTGCGCCTGACCGACGCCGATGCGATCAAGATCATTAGCCACGATGGAGTTCACGAAGTCGGAGGCCCCGGTGCCGAAGATCGCCACCTTGCCCATGTGGGAGACGTCGAATATCCCGACCGCCTCGCGCACGCTCGCGTGCTCCGCGACTGTTCCGTTGTATTCGATGGGCATATCCCAGCCACCGAAATCGGCCATCTTCGCGCCGGCATCGACGTGTCGGCTGTGCAAGGGAGTCCGAGAGAGCACCGTCCGACCGTAGTCCTCGGCCACCGACCGGCGCCGCAGATTAGGGTTCCTCGCATGTCTCTTCTCAGTCTGGCCAGCACCAAACCGGCCACTACCTCTGCCGACTCCCTCCTCGTCACCATCACCCCCGGTCGCGGGAAAAAGGTGGTGGTTCATGGCGCGGGCATCACCGCGAGCCAGGGCACGAAGATCGCCGAGGCCCTGCAGGCCGTGTCGGCCACGGGCAAGGCCGGCGAGATCACCCGCGTGCCGTCGCCCGTTGCGAGCAAGGCATCGACCATCATCGCCGTCGGACTCGGTGATCGAGACGCGGACACCGACGGCGAAAAACTCCGCCGCGCGATCGGCTCGGCCGTTCGCGGGTCAACGGGACAGCGCAAGATCGCGATCGTTCCTCCCGACACCGACGACTCCACGATCACCGATGTTGCGATGGCCGCCCGACTCGGTGCCTATGCGTTCACCGCCTTTAAGTCCAGCGACCCAGCGACCGCCCGTCCCGTGCGCAGCGTCACGATCCTCGTCCCGGCTCCCGCCGGGGCCGCGCGAGAGATCATCGACAAAACCGAGACGGTCGGCGAGGCCGTGTGCTTCACCCGCGATCTCGTCAATACCCCGCCGAACGCCCTCGCGCCGGCCGACCTCGCGCAGGCGGCGAAGGACTCCGTGGCAGGTCTACCGGTCACGGTGAAGATCTGGGACGAGAAGGCCCTGGAGAAAGACAATTGCGGCGGAATCCTAGGAGTCGGTAAGGGCTCGTCACGGCCCCCGCGCCTGGTGCGCATGACGTACGCGCCCCGCGGTGCCACATCGCACGTGGCCCTCGTCGGCAAAGGCATCACTTTCGACACCGGCGGCATCTCCATCAAGCCGGCGGCCAACATGGACGAAATGAAGGCCGACATGTCCGGTGCAGCTGCCGTGATCGGCGCCATGCGTGCGATCGCGTCGCTCGGGCTCAGCGTGAAGGTCACCGGTTGGGTGCCGGCCGCGGAGAACATGCCGAGCGGCACCGCGCAACGCCCCGGTGACGTGCTCACGACCTACAGCGGTACCACCGTCGAGGTTCTCAACACCGACGCCGAAGGTCGACTTGTTCTCGCTGACGCACTCGGGATGGCCGTCGAGGACGCCCCCGATCTCATCGTGGACGTCGCCACCTTGACCGGTGCGCAACGCATCGCACTCGGCTCGCGAACCGCGGGAGTGATGGCCAACAACGACGATGCGCGCACGCAGGTGATCGACGCGGCGAACGCGGCCGGTGAGGCCATGTGGCCAATGCCGCTGCCTGAGGATCTACGTCCATCGCTGGATTCTGCGACCGCGGACATCGCGAACATCGGCGACCGTCTCGGCGGCATGCTCTCGGCGGGCATCTTCCTGTCAGAGTTCATCCCCGCCGACCAGCCCTGGGTCCATATCGACATCGCCGGACCAGCCTTCAACGAGAAGTCCGCCTACGGCTACACCCCCAAGGGCGGTACCGGTGCAGCCGTTCGAACCTTCGTCGAACTCGTCGAGGACTTCACCCGGGTCTGATGTTCACCCCCGGGAGACTCGGTGGAAGAATGGGGACACCAAAACCCGAACAGGAGTGAGCCCTGTGCCCCAGGCAGACATCGTTATTCTCGGTGGAGGCAGCGGCGGATACGCCTGCGCTCTCCGAGCAGCAGAACTCGGCAAGTCCGTCATTCTCATTGACGCCGACAAACTCGGAGGCACATGCCTGCACCGGGGGTGCATACCGACCAAGGCGCTCCTGCACGCCGCAGAGGTGGCCGACTCCGCACGAGAATCCGACGAGTTCGGCGTCAAGGCGACGTTCGAAGGCATCGATATGCCACAGGTCAACAAGTACCGCGACGGCGTTGTTGGTCGCCTGTACAAGGGACTGCAAGGACTTATCAAGTCCCGAGGGGTCACCCTCGTCGAGGGCTACGGGAAAATGGTGGGGTCGACGACGGTTGAGGTGAACGGCGAGCAGTACACCGGCGAGAACCTCGTGCTAGCGACCGGCTCCTACGCCAAGTCCCTACCCGGCCTCGAGATCAGCGGCCGGATCATGACCTCCGATCAAGCACTGACGCTGGATTACGTGCCCGAGCGGGTCGTCGTCCTCGGCGGCGGCGTGATCGGCGTGGAATTCGCCAGCGTCTGGAAGTCCTTCGGCTCCGACGTGACCATCGTCGAGGCACTACCGCACCTCGTTCCCAACGAGGACGAAGCCTGCTCCAAAGCCCTCGAACGGGCATACAAGAAGCGAGGCATCAACCTCTCCCTCGGTGTCCGCTTCGCCGGGGCAACCCAGGACGAATCCAGCGTGCAGGTGTCGTTGGAAAACGGCACGACCATTGACGCCGACCTCCTGCTTGTTGCCGTGGGTCGAGGCCCCAGCACCGAAGGGATGGGCTACGACGAGCAGGGCGTGGCAATGGACCGGGGGTGGGTGCTCGTCGATGAGCGCCTACGCACGAATCTTCCGGGAGTCTTCGCCGTCGGCGACATCACCCCCGGCCTGCAACTCGCGCACCGCGGCTTCCAGCACGGCATCTTCGTCGCCGAGGAGATCGCCGGCGAGGCACCGATGCCCATCCCGGACATCAACATTCCCCGCGTCACCTACTGCGAGCCGGAAGTTGCCAGCGTCGGACTCACCGAAGTCGAAGCGATCGAAGCGCACGGCGCAGACAACATCACCACCTACGAGTACAACCTCGGCGGCAACGGCAAGAGCCAGATCCTCGCAACGGCCGGATTCATCAAGCTCGTCCAACTCACCGACGGTCCGGTGATCGGCATTCACATGGTTGGGTCACGTCTCGGCGAGCAGGTCGGTGAAGCACAACTGATCGTCAACTGGGAAGCCCACCCCACCGATGTCGCGTCCCTCATCCACGCGCACCCCACGCAAAACGAAGCAATGGGCGAGGCGCACCTCGCTCTCGCAGGAAAACCTCTGCACGCACACGCCTGATCGCACTTCACGCACCCACAAGGAGCTCGCATGCCGGTCACCGTGACCATGCCGCAACTCGGCGAAAGCGTCACCGAAGGAACGATTACCCGGTGGTTGAAGGCCGTCGGCGACACCGTCGCCGCAGACGAACCGCTCCTGGAGGTTTCCACGGACAAAGTGGACACGGAAATTCCCGCGCCGGCGTCCGGTGTGCTGCTGAGCATCGACGCCACTGAAGACGACACCGTCGAGGTGGGTGGAGTGCTGGCCGTCATCGGCGAACCCGACGACGCTGCCGCCGTTCCCTCGAGTGAACCGTCCGAGCCGTCCGAGCCCGTCGTCACGGACACACCTGCAGAGCCCGCCGCACCGGCAGAAGCTGCACCTTCCGAGCCGGCCACGCCTGAGCCGGCCACACCTGGGCCGGCCACACCTGGGCCGGCCATACCCGAGCCGGTATCCAGCGGTTCGGAAGTCTCCGTCGTCCTCCCTGCACTTGGAGAGAGCGTCACCGAAGGTGTCATCACCCGCTGGTTGAAGTCCGTCGGCGACGCCGTCGACGCGGACGAGCCACTCGTGGAGATTTCCACTGACAAGGTTGACACCGAGATTCCCGCGCCCGTGTCGGGAACACTCGCGGCGATCGCCGCCGACACCGACGCGACCGTGGAGGTGGGTGCGGAGATCGCTCGGATCTCCATCGGGGCCAGTACGCCGGCGCCCACGGCCGCACCTGCACCAGCGGCACCCGCAGCCCCGGAGGCGAGTACTCCCGCACCGAGTGCCGCCGAGCCAGGTACCCCGGGCGCGGGTTCCTCCGATTTGAACGCCGGTGCGTACGTCACCCCCCTCGTCCGTCGACTTGCCGCCCAACACGACATCGATCTCTCGACCGTCACCGGTAGCGGAGTTGGCGGCCGCATTCGCAAAGCCGATGTTCTCGCCGCCGTAGAGGCACGGGGCGGCACCACAGCGCAACCGGCACAACCATCACTACAACAGCCAGCAGCGACTCCGGCGCCAGCAGCGACTCCGGCTCCGGCCGCGACCGCGACCGCGACCGCCGAACCATCCGCGCTGCGCGGACGCACCGAGAAGATCAGCAGGCTGCGCCGAGTCATCGCCGAACGCATGGTCGAGTCGTTGCAGACGTCCGCCCAACTGACCACCGTGGTCGAGGTGGATGTCACCCGCATCGCTGCCTTGCGGGGCCGAATCAAGGCGGACTTCGAGTTACGCGAAGGCGTCAAACTCTCTTTTCTACCCTTCTTCTGCAAGGCAGCCGTCGAGGCGTTGAAGGTGTACCCGCAAATCAACAGTTCCATCGACATGGACGCCGGCATCATCACGTATCACGACTCCGAGAACCTCGGCATCGCCGTCGACACCGACCGAGGCCTCCTGGTTCCCGTCGTCCGCGACGCCGGTGATTTAAACATCGCCGGCATCGCACGACGGATCGCCGACCTCGCCGAACGCACCCGCACCAACAAAGTCGGGCCCGACGAGGTCTCCGGCGGCACGTTCACCGTCACGAACACCGGAAGCCGTGGCGCGCTGTTCGACACTCCCATCATCAACATGCCGCAGGTTGCAATCCTGGGTACCGGCTCGGTCGTCAAACGGCCGGTCGTCATCAGTGACGACGGGCAAGACGTCATCGCGATTCGATCGATGGTCTACCTGTCGCTGTCCTACGACCACCGCATCGTCGATGGTGCCGACGCCGCTCGATTTCTCAGTACCGTGAAGTCTCGCCTGGAGGAAGGCGCGTTCGACGCCGAGCTCGGTGCGTAGCACTCCCTGATGTTCGTCACCGGGATCTGGTTCGTCGGGTCGATGGTGGGGATCATCCTCGTCGCACGCTTCGCTCTCTACATTCCCGCGCGCAAATTGGCGCACGCCGGTGGGCTCTCGCAATCGTCAACCGGACAGCTACTGGGTTACCTCACCAGCGCACCCGAACTTGTCGCCACGGTCTTCGTCGCCTCCACCGGACTGTTCACCGTCGTCACCACGAACATTCTCGGCAGCAACATCATCAACACGCTGCTCGCCACGGTCGCTGCGGTGCTGTTCGGTCAATTGCGCCGGATCACCGGCTCGAGATTCCGGTTCGAGCAGGCGGTGGTCGCCGGCAGCATCGTCGTGCCCGTACTGCTGCTCGTCACCGGCCAAGACAGCGCGCTATGGAGCGGCATTGCACTGGGCGCCGGGTACATTGCATATCTGCGCGTCATGCGGTCACGACGCGAAGTATCGGGGCCATCGCAGTCCGAGAGTGCACAGAAACCGTGGAGCGGACGACGCTCGCACATCGTGGTGCAAGTCTTCATCGTGATCGCTGGGCTCGTCGGTCTGTACTTCCTCGGGGATCTCCTCGGTGATTCGGTGTACGAACTCGGCGTTGCTTTCGCGGTTCCCGCCGTCATCCTCGGTGTGCTGACGGCGGTTGCAACGAGCCTGCCCGAGCTCACGACGTTCTTCTCCTCCTTCGCCGCGCACCGCAAAGCCGGTACCGACGGAAACTCCGAAGTGGTGCACAACCTGATGGCGAGCAACGTCGTCAATCTCCTCGTCGTCCAGGCGGTAGGCGTCGTGGCCTTCACCGTTTTCGCTTAGGCCGAACAAGCCGCACGCCGACAAGCCCACGGGGCCGTTATGCGACATGCTTAGGTCATGAAAATCGCCATCACCGGAGCGTCGGGGCTCATTGGATCAGCTCTGGTGCCTCGCCTGAGGGCCCGTGGAGACGACGTCCTCCGCCTCGTTCGACGCCCTGCCACCGCGCCCGATGAGGCGTCGTGGGACCCCAACGCCGGGACCGTTGATCTCGATGCCCTCGCCGGAGTCGAAGCCGTCATTCATCTCGCCGGTGCCGGCGTTGGCGACCATCGCTGGAGCGATGACTACAAGAAGCTCATCCTGGACTCGCGGGTGAACGGCACCCACACCATCGTGCGAGCGATGACCGAACTAGATCCCGCACCCCGCGCGTTGATCGCCGGATCGGCCATCGGGTGGTACGGCGACACAGGCGATCACGCCGTCGACGAGTCAGCGCCCGCCGGGACCGGCTTCCTCGCCGACGTAGTGCGCGCCTGGGAAGCCGCCGCCGAACCCGCAGTCAATGCAGGCATCCGCGTGGTCCACGCCCGCACCGGACTCGTCGTCACCGCGCCCGACAGCACGCTGGGACCCCTGGCGTCGGTTCTGAAAGTCGCGGTCGGCGGGACGTCGGGTGGCTCCGGGGGTGCGTTCGGCCCGCTCATCCCGTCCGTCAGATTGAACATCGCTGGCCGTCTCGGTCCGGGAACTCAGTACTGGTCGTGGATCTCGCTGCGTGACGAGGTCGACGCTCTGACGTTCCTGCTTGACAACGACGACATCAGCGGGCCCGTCAACCTGACCGGCCCCACCCCGGTCACGAACGCCGAGGTAGCCGAGGCCTTGAAGCAGGAGATCGGTCGCGCCTGGCTGCCGCCGATACCAACGTTCGCCATCAAGGCGCTGCTCGGCGAATTCTCGATCGAGGTGCTCGGCTCCGCCCGGGTTCTGCCGTCGGTCCTAACCGAGGCCGGTTTCTCTTTCCAGGACCCCACCGTCGAGTCGGCGATACGCACCGCCCTCGAGGGCTCCTAGCCGATGACGCACCATGACGCCGTCGTCGTCGGTGCCGGGCTCGCGGGTTTGGCCGCGGCCCGGGAACTGGCGATTCACGGCGTCGACGTTCACGTATTCGAAGCCGCCGATGCTGCGGGCGGGCGCGTTCGCAGCGACATCGTCGATGGCTTCACCCTGGATCGTGGCTTCCAGCTGTACAACCCGGCGTATCCCGAAGCGGCTCGCGTCCTCGATCACCAAGCCCTGAACCTGCATCCGCTGACCCGGGGAATGGACATCGTTCGGTCCACGTCCACCGGCCGCGCAGTGCTGCGGCTCGCTGACCCTCGATCACCGGGCAATTGGCATACCTCTGCCCTGTCCCGCGCGGCGGGCACCCTAACCGGCAAGGCGCGGTTCGCGGCGTACGCGCGCGCCGCCGCCAAGTTGTCCGGCCACCAGTTCGACGAGCGGGCCGACGAGCCGGCGCAGGTAGCACTCGCCCGGGCCGGCATCGACGCGACGATGATCGACCACGTCATCCGCCCCTTCCTGACCGGTGTGTTTCTCGAACCGCACTTGATGACGTCGCGTCGCTTCATGGACGTGGTGCTCGCGAGTTTCATGAAAGGAACGCCATCACTGCCGCAGCCGGGCATGCAGGCGATCCCCGATCAATTGCACGACGCGCTGCCCGACGGGACCGTTCACTGTGAGTCACCGGTTCGCCGACTCACGCCCGCGAGCGTTGAGACGGACTCAGGCACCATCACGGCGTCGGTTGTCATCGTGGCAACGGACGCCACGCATGCTTCGGCTCTGCTGGAGGACGCGGGGCTGACCACCGAATTAAACACGGCGACCAACTCCGTCACCACCTGGTATCACGCGGTCGCGACGACGGCGTTGCCCGAGCCACTCGCCCGGGGGCGAAGTGTGATCACTGTTCCCGACAAACGATCCGGGCCGGTGATCAACACGGTGCCGCTGACATACGCCGTGCCGAGCTACTCCCCCGACGGCCAGATCCTGGTCTCGTCTTCCAGCCTCGGCGTCGACGACTCCGCCGAGGTCGAGCAAGCCGTGCGAGGCCATCTGCAGTTTCTTTACGGCGCCGACACTTCCGGATGGGAGCTCGTGGCCCGCTACCCGATCCACGGCGCGCTGCCGTCCATGCGAGGTCCGCTCACCGTCGCCGATTCCGGCGAGCACGGACCAGTGATTCTCGCCGGTGATCACTGCACCACCGCCAGCATTCAAGGAGCCATGATCAGTGGGCGCCACGCCGCCGACGCGGCATTTCGCCGACTGGGCATCGTGCGGCCCGACGACCGTAGAATCGCCGTATGAGCGTGACTGAGGCGACCGTTGTCGTCGACCGCGTCGGCTTCGGACCCGACGCGGTCGCGTACCAAGATGGGTGGGACCTGCAGCGGACGACGCATGAGCGTGTGGTCGTCGGTGGACCCGACACAGTCCTGCTCCTCGAGCACCAGGCGGTCTACACCGCCGGACGCCGGACAGAGGACGCCGAACGCCCCCTCGATGCCACGGAGGTGGTCGACGTCGACCGCGGCGGGAAGATCACCTGGCACGGACCCGGACAGTTAGTGGGCTACCCGATCCTCCGACTGCCCGATCCCATCGACGTTGTGGCCTATGTGCGCCGGATCGAGACCTTGCTAATCGACGTCTGCGCGGATTTCGGCATCACCGGCACCCAGGTGGAGGGGCGAAGCGGCGTCTGGGTTCGGGCCGACGCGCACGGACCTGATCGCAAGATCGCAGCGATCGGCATCCGTGTGGCCAAAGGCGTCACCATGCATGGATTCGCACTGAACTGCGATTGCGATCTGACGGCGTTCGATCGGATCATCCCGTGCGGCATCGCCGATGCTTCCGTCACGTCCCTCTCGCGCGAGCTCGGCCGCGAGGTGAGCGTTCGGGAGGTTCTGCCCTTCGTCATCGATCGCCTCGGCAGCCTGCGGGGGGTCACGCCATGACCGTGTATTCGGGAACCAACGCCGACGGCCGCAAGCTTCTGCGCATCGAGGCGCGCAACGCCGAGACGCCCATCGAGCGCAAGCCGCCGTGGATCAAGACGCGCATGCGCACGGGGCCGGAATACCAGCGCATCAAGGAACTCGTCGGTAACGAAGGCCTGCACACCGTCTGCCAAGAGGCCGGGTGCCCGAACATCTTCGAGTGCTGGGAGGACCGCGAAGCCACGTTCCTCATCGGTGGAGAGCAGTGCACCCGGCGCTGCGACTTCTGTCAGATCGACACCGGCAAACCTGAACCCCTCGATGTAGACGAGCCGCGTCGAGTGGCGGAATCGGTCGAGAAGATGGAGTTGCGGTACGCGACGGTTACCGGCGTCGCCCGAGACGACCTCGAGGATGAGGGTTCGTGGTTGTATGCGGAGACCGTTCGACAGATTCACGGCCTCGGCCTTGACACGAAGGTCGAACTCCTGATTCCGGACTTCTCCGCCAACCCCACCCTCCTTGGAGAAGTCTTCGGCGCGCGTCCGGAGGTCCTCGCGCACAACGTCGAAACGGTTCCGCGCATTTTCAAGAGGATTCGCCCCGCGTTCCGGTACGAGCGCAGCCTGGATGTCCTGACCCAGGCGCGCAATGTCGGACTAGTCGCCAAGAGCAACCTCATCCTGGGTATGGGCGAGACCCGCGACGAGGTGGAGCAGGCACTCGGCGACCTGGTCGAGGCCGGCTGCGAACTCATCACGATCACCCAGTACCTGCGGCCCTCTCCCCGTCACCATCCGGTCGAGCGTTGGGTGCACCCGGAGGAGTTCGTCGAACTTGCCGATGTGGCCACCGAACTGGGCTTCTCCGGAGTGATGAGCGGCCCGCTCGTTCGCTCGAGTTACCGAGCTGGCAAGTTGTACGAGCAGGCCCTCTCGGCCCGTGAGTCAGGTGCGGTGGCGCGTATCACCGTCACATGAGCGCCCGCGTCGTCGCTACCCACGTGTGGCCTTCCGACGTCGACGAGCCGGTCTCGGTTGATGTCCTGGAACTGGATTGGGGTGGTCCCGTCGGAGATCGCCACCACGGTGAGCGAATGGCCTCTGATACTCGACAGTCGTCGGTTTTCACCCGCGGAACCTCCATTCGCAACCACCGGCAGGTGTCGATCGTGGACACCGGAGAGCTCGCGCAGATAGCCATCGCGATGGGCATTCCCCGCATCGACCCCGGGGTCATCGCCGACAACATCTGCACCGAGGGCATCGATGGACTCACTTGCCTGCCTCGAATGACGCGCCTGGTCTTTCCCTCCGGCGCGGTCATCATGCTGGGTGGACCCAACGCTCCGTGCACCATCGCCGGCGGAATGCTCGAGCGCGTATACGGCTCTCAACCCGAGTCCTTCCCCAAGGCCGCGTGGGGCCTTCGTGGGGTCACCGGCTGGATCGAGCATCCCGGAATGGTGCGACCCGGTGACGCCATGACCGTGCACGAGCCGGACTAGGCTCCCTGCCCATGGGCAAGATCAAATCCAGCCTCGCAGCGATCGGCCAGAACTGGTCGATGACTCAGAAGGTCTACAGGTTCTTGTGGGCCGAGATCCTCGGCATCGTGCTCGCCACGATCATCGTGATCGCGGTCCCGGTCTCGGTTTTCATCAACTGGTTGACCGCCGTGCTCATCGCCATCCCAATGGGTCTGCTCGCCGGGACGTTCTGGTTCAGTCGTCGCGCGATGCGCGCCGCGTACTCGCGCATCGA
>WLWH01000670.1_pt1 | contig 27155 bp, 38 predicted proteins | sample 6712741 | NCBI WGS metagenome assembly WLWH01 (sample SAMN12718694, study PRJNA515312) | sponge metagenome | isolation source: marine sponge | host: Mycale hentscheli | place: New Zealand: South Island, Marlborough, Capsize Point | collected 2003-05-01
CATTATAATAATATTTTAAATCTTTATAATAATAATCTCTATGTCTATAGTTATAATAATCGTAACCGACTACATTATATATCCTTGTAGGTTGTATTTGATTTAAAGGTATTTTAAGCGTGTCTCCCGACTCCGTAACCGCAAGAACGTGAGTTACCATAGAAGAACGATATAATGTACTAGAACACGAAGTGAGCATAAGAACAAATAATGAGAACATTATAATAAGAAACACGATTAATGTTTTACTTTTCATTTCTTATATACTTTATCTTCTAAACTATTTAAACGCCTATTGGTTTGCTCTTCATATTTCTCTAATTCTTTTATAAGGTAATCAATTTTTTGATTGATTACTTTAGTGTCATCTTGTTCTATTTTATATTCAGGTAATGACTTAGCAATTTCTATTTCAGCAGTTAATTGTGAGTAAGTCATTGTTAAAGAAATAATCCCACCAACGAGTAAGCCTAAAAATTTAATATCAATTTTAATATCACTTTTACCATCACCATCAACATCAAGTGCAACCTTTTTATTTGTTATATCATCCATATTTTATTGATTTTAGATTTCTTCAAAATTAATAATTTTAATTGATAGATGTTTTTGAGAATCTAATATATCAGATAAAATTGGATAAACTCTTTTATATGAATTTGATGACTGACCTAGAAACGGCTCTTTCGTAGTATTTTGCGATATAACATCTCCAATAAGTAAGCAACCGTGTGTATGCTCAGTAGTGTTACCGCAATGGATAAGAATGTGAGTAAAATTAGGAACGTCCCTAAGCTGAAGCATACCTCTATGAATGTTTGGAAAACGCTTTGAGTATTTATTGTGATAACCGCCTTCTTTTCGGTATTCAATTTGATAAGTGCCTTCAGGTATGCGAGTTTCTCCATAAACTTTTGTCTCACGTTTTTCATCTTCAAGAGTAAAGCATAGAAAATATTTTGTGTTTGTCTCATCATTTACTGTAAATAATAAACCTAAGGTACTATCTTTTTCAGAACTATATCGGTATAATTCTAACCTCATAATTGCTCTACAAGGTTTGAAAAAGTTAATATTCCTCTATATATAGTTTGAGTATCAGTATCTTCTGTGATGTAAGTGATACCGTCATTCTGTGCAGATATACATTTAAAATTATCAGAACTAAGATTAAAAAATGTATTTCTTGAAACAAGTAATTCTGTTATTTGATTCATTGCTAAATTCGCATCTAGTTGACCACCAGTATTTGTGTCAAAGGCGGTAACGATTTCTACTTGCGTTATTATCTGATTTAAATAAGCATCTTTAATATCATCCGCAATAAGATTAGAAATGCTTGTAATTAAAATATATGGATCAGTTGCTAAGGATGGCACTACATTGTAAACTGGTACATTAGAACTGTTCAATGTTATGTTACCATTTAAAGCACTATAAACTTCTTTTCTTATAAAGCGACTAGCATCTTTCATTTTCTATATTCTTTTTGTATTTGTACTGACCAATTCTTATTGAAATTCTTTTTAGCTTCTGCGATAGCTGGTCTGAAAAACGGCTTCGCTTTTCTTGGTGGTATCGTTACTTCTTTACCAAAGAATTGTTTTGTTTTACTATTATATAAAACCTTTGCGTTTTTAGCCCTTACCTTATAAGGTCTTGTAGTACCAAATTCTACTGGCGTAGCATAGTCTGCATTATAACCAACCTCTACACTAAATGGTTTACCCTCTAAATATACAGATTGTTTTAGTGTACCACTATCAACTGGTACTTTTCTTGATGATCTACGAATAATATCTGTACCCATACCCGCAAGAAGTTTTGAAAAACCTTTGTTTGGTTTAACAAACTTTGCTAACGCTTTCATTTTTTGATTAAACTTGCGTTTGCTTTGAGGTGTCATTTTAACTTTATTCTTACCCATCTTATTGTTGTTTATCTGCAAATATTTTATATGTATATAAATCTTCTTCAAACATTTGATTGATCCTATATTTATTTGTATCGTTTGTTAAGAATAATACGTCACCTCTTTGAATGTTTGTTGTTGCCGTATTCTTTCTAAGAGTTAATTCTATACCAGTTTGTAATATTCTTTTACCATCTCTAAATATCATTCTACCATCTAAGTATTGTCTATCTGCCCAAAACGTACCGACAGTAGATTGCGATGATGTAAACCCACCGTAGCCGTCAGCAGAATTTGTGTTTCTTTTGACCGTTACTCTGTACCTTAATTCGCCTGCTTTTATCATAGTTCATTATAATAAATATATTTAGATAAAATACTCTCTATACTTGAAGGTAATGTTGCAACTATAGTGCCCTTAACATAATCTGCCCTATTATCGTAATACGTTGTTGCTAATTGCTTAATTGCTAACTTTAAATCATCGTATGATAAACCACTTGTTGTATAAACTATTTTTATGTTTTTTTGATATGCAGATGAAACTTCAACATACTTATCTTCTAATCCATAGGCATCGTAATTTATATTACTTAATGAGCCATCACTTGCTTGATTTTGTACGCTTGTTATTGTTGATATAGGTGCATACGGTAAAACGATCTTTACTCTACGTCTATATAAATTACCATATTCACCTGATGGATCAACATTACTAATAAATAAACTTCTTGTTTTAGCTACAATATCTCTGTTAATGAACGCCTCACATTTCTCACGAGCAGACACAATCATATTTGCTACTATAGTATCATCGTCAGATGTTTCAATTCTTGCATAATCTTTAAGTTCAGAAGATGAAACTATTTCACTTCCAGTAACAGAATCTATTTGTACACTAATCATTATTTTGTTTCTTTTTTAACTTTTAATTCTTTTGTTTCTTTTTTCTTGGATTTCATTTCTTTCTTTTCAACAACTTCACCCCAACCTTTAGAAACCCATTTAGAAACATTAGATTCAGGTATGTCTATAATATCACCTTTATTGTATTCTATACCCTCTCTTGTTATTTCGGTTTTACATTTAATTTTCATAACTCTATTTTTTGATTTAAACAAAGATAAAAAAAAAGAGCAACTAATTTAGTTGCCCTTTCTTATACAATTAGTATTACTAATTATGCAGTCTCTAAAGCAGTTTTACCCGCAGAGAAAGTGCCAACACTATAAGCGTTTGGTAAATAGACAGAATGTGCAATTCTAGCTATACCTCTCACAGAAACTAAATACTTAGAGAAGTTGTCTGAATCTTCGTAACCGAAGTCAACTCTTACTCCCTCTCTTTGCCATACTTGAGAACCTTGTGCAAAGTCTCCAACTATGAAACTTCCAGCAGAAATCTTGTTGTTCATATAAACTGGAACACCATTTATTCTAAAGAAACCGTCAGCAGATACAAGTGAATTACCTCTTAGGTATTCATTAGTAGTATCTTTCAATAACGCTATCTTATGGAAATCAGTTGGGTTTAACACGATACCATTGGCAGAGAAATTAGCTAAAGCTAATTGATTCATAGCAACATATAGAACATCAAGTTCTTGTGCTGACTCAATAGCATTTGCAAATCCACCTGCTGACCAAGCAGTTCCACCGTTTAATAATCCTAATAAATTAGGAGTAGAACCTGAACCACCAATAAGTTGGTCATCAATAGTTGCACTTAACTTGTTAGGAATTCTCTGAGATAAGTAGCTAGAAAGTGCAGGAGTATCGTCAAGCATCTCTTGAGAGATAGTCATAACTGCCGTCATTTTCTGTACTACTGCGTCAGTAGCCGTAAGATCAAAACTAGAATCGGATGGTGCTGAACCTTCAGCAACCGCACCGCCATTATCAGTATAAGAAGATTCTTTTACAAATCTTATTACGTTTGAATCAGTTGAACCTACAGGAATAATTCCCATCATATTAGTTACATTAGCAGGGTCTCTTTTGATACCATCTACTCTAGTAACTCCAGTTGCATCTCTTGAAGAGTTTGCACCTGAAAAATCTGAAGAAATTAAAACGTCAGCTTTCAATTCCATTGAAGCGTTTGCTCTATTCCCTTCTTTCATAGCTTTGAATGATGCACTTTTATTAAGTGTATCACCAATCACTTCTGATTTAGTTCTATAAACATTATCAAAGTTGTTTTTCTTATTTTCAACTTCCATCTTGTCTAATCTTTCAACTATTTCAGAGTGTTTTTCAACAAGGTTATTAACCTCGCCTTTTATAACAGTATCAACTTCGCTATTAACATTATCTTTGATTGACTTTGCAGATTTCTCCAGTTTCTCATCAATAATATTACAAACATCGTCTAACTGTTTTTTTATATTCTCATCCATTATTTTGAATTTAAATTGTTAAACATATAATTAAAGATTGAATCTGAAGTGTTATTATCTTTCTTAGTCTCTAAGTGTGTATTACCACGAGTTAGTTCCTTATCTGATTGGTGTGTATTACCACGAGCAATCAAAGATTTTAAAACTTCTAATTCATATTCAACTAAATAACCAAGATCATCCGTAATGTTTCCCTTACGAATTAACTTAATTAAATTGTCAAATCTCTTTTTGTAGTAATCGGTCTTTTCAGATTCACCTTTTACTTCTAGTATTTTTGCCTCATCGTTAGACGCTAATGTTACCGCACTTATCTCATATAGCTTTACTTCTTTTATAACTCTTACACCATCGTCATTATAATCTTTTTTGACTGGAAGTATGCCTACAGAGTTTTCATCTATTACGTTATATTTCATAAGTTCTAATACTTCATTACCAAATGTTGTCTTGGGTACTTCCGCAATAAAACCTAAACCTTTCTCATCCTCGTATAGTTCTTTCATTCTACCGATAGGTTTTGTAATGTCGTGCTGATATAAATACTTAACACGAGAGCCATTATTTTTAATTGTTCTTGCGTATGCACCCTTTTCTATAATATCATTATCTGAATCTACATTACCAAAGATTGAACCGTATCCTTTAACGATTCCTAAATTTTCATCAATATCACTTATCTGCCCTTGCTTGTATATAACTCTATTCATAATTTAAATTTTATTTTCAAAATTAATATAATTTTTTCATTGATGTATTTAATCCATTTTTACAAAGGGTATTGAAACGCATCTACAGTTCACTACTTCTTTAGCAGAAGCACCTAGTTGTGTGTCAGATGGGAACATCATTCTTGAACCACCAACGATATATGGTTCATTAACTGGTATTGGTTCATTACCATATCTCGCATCTGCTGATCTGTGTGTATCTCTTGTTCTACCGCCATCTGTAGCAATCCATTCTTTCACTAATACATCATCACCATAAATATCTGATGCAGATAATTGTATTCCAAAGTTAGCTGATGCAGTAGTTTCTGTTCTAACGATACGCCTTGCCATCCATCTCGCTTTGAATTTTAAACGTTTCATAATCTCTCTGACTCTAGCTTCTTCACCCATAGACATAAACGCCTCATCTGCGATAAGTTCTTTTAATACTTTTTCAAGTGTACCACGAGCAACACCACTTACTGCACTAACCTCTCTTACTAATGCAAGATAATTTTCTTTTTCAGAAGCAAATCTTTCCATATTTTGTTCTATAACTGATGTAGTTAATTCTTTTTTTGCAAATAATTTAAAGTTATCTGCATACCATTTAGCAAATCTAAGACCAGTTTGCTTATACATATCAGCGTACATCTTAGTAGTTTCTTCTTCTTTAAATAATGTATTGAAGTTTTCATTGCTTGGTGTAGGGTTTTCAATAAACATCTTTGACGCTTTCTCATATTCTTTAATATAATATTGATAAGCTATAGGATAATTTGCTTTCTCTGCTAACTTAATTTGTTTTTTAAATCCTGATGCAATACGTTTTTTTGCTTGTTTAAGCATCATACCTTTAGATGTAGCAAGGCTATTACATACGGCATAGCGTTGTGATCTATCATTATATTCTGATACCATCGTATCATTAATCATACATCTATTAATAAATTGATTATTAGATTCTCCTGATCTCGGTTTCGGTAATGGCATTATTCTTCACTTTTATCAATTATACGTTTACACCATTTCCACATTGCATCATCTTCTATATTAGAGACCTTTATATCACCACCCCATAAAGCAAAAGATATATCACCACAAATCGGTTTACCTTTTTCATCTATATAGTCACCAGTAACATACTCGTGCGCACGTGATAGATATGCAAATGTTTTTTTAACTATTGATAATGACATTCTTTTACCTGCAATTAAATCTGTAGCACGACCTTTACCCACTAAGGTTGCACAAGGATTATTAAATTCCTCATTTATAGATTTACTTCTTTCAGCATTTTTTCTAGCTGATTTAGGATAATCATCATAGTATTCTTGTTTAGTAATTGATTTTTCTAACGCATCTTCTAGTTCATTCATATCACCGCAAGGCATATAAATAGTACCGTCTTCTGTATCGTGTGTATGTGTAATATCACAACCTATCTCTTTTGCTCTGTCTAATGCTTCTTCTTCGGTAGCATATACTTCATCAGATATTGCTTTTATGTTAATAGACTTTTCTTCATCTTCTATTATTTCTTCAATAACTTCTTCTTCTACAATTTCTTCTTCTTCGTGGTGTGTTGGTTCTTGTATTGGAAACGTAACGTCATCACCTATACCTAAATCTAAATCTGATATAGGAGTCATACCTGACGGTACTAGATAGTCATTCATAATTGGGTTGTCTGCATCTATACCATAACCAACCGCCTCACGTTTTTCGTTTGATGTTAGCCAATAAGATTTTGATAAACTATCAACAAGTTTTTCTTGCTCAGGCATTAGTTCAGGAATAGAACTATAGTCAAAATCAAAATATAAATCTTCACCAAATTGAGGTATTAACCATCTGTTAAACTCATCTTTTATTTTATTTAGTTCAGGTATAATAGCATTAGTAAATAATACTTTTCTAGCTATTCTATAGTTATCATAAGTAGTTGATTCTGTGTTATTTAATAATTGTACTGGCACACCAAATAGATTACATAAGTCTTTTATGGTTGCATTATATGATTCTAATAACTGTAAGTCAGATGATGATAGACCAAAGTTAGTCCACTTAAAAGCAGAGCCAGTAATCATAATATCATTAGCAGATTTAGCACCTTGATAATTTCTTCTTAACGCATCTTTTAATTGTTGTGCTTGGGTAGGTGTTATCTGCTCATCACCTTCAGGTGTTAGCATACCTCTAGCAGATTGATTATGTAAGAATTTTAAATTCGTTTCTACCGCCTCATTTGCAGTAGTCAATACCCTCATTCCCGCTTGTATTGGTGACTGACCATAGAGGTGTGATCCATCGCCAGTATAATCGGGGTTAAAATCTGCAATATGTAATACTTCTTCAGCAGTTAAATCATACTTATTATCTTGATACATCATAGTATATTTAGATACTGGTTTGAATATACCTTCAGATTTAATCTCAATTAGGTGAGCAGGTAGGTTATATAATTGATAATATATATCTCTGTTCTCACCGTTTTCAGGAGAGATACCATAGACATATCTGTTACCAGTTAGCTTACCAAAGCCTATAAGTTCCTCAAGAAATACAGACCAAGACTGTGCAGGGTTTGGTCTTTCTAATAACTTACCTACCGCACTATGCTCAACTTCTTCAAAGATATGCTTACGCATTAGCTTTGCTTTAAATACAGAATCTTCGTTTAATCCGTTTTCTGTTAATGCCTTATATTCTTTTACGCTTGATTCGTCTACAGTCTTATATATCTTATATGGTACAGTCACCGCAGACTTAGATATTAATTGTATTAAAGAATATATTGTTGGGTTGTAACCATAACCTTTATCTATGTAATCATCACTATACTGATTATTAGAAATGGTGTTGTTTCCCATTACGTTATAAATGAACCTATTGTACGATTCATTCGTTTGTTGCGTGTTGAACGCTTTCAATCCATTCCTGATTCTTTGAAGAAAACTAGCCATATATAGAATTTATTTTCAAAAATACTAAAAATTATTAAACTATGATAAAATCTCTTGCTCTTGATAAGCCAGTAGTGACCGCATATCTAAACGCATCCATCAAATGATCCATACCATTTTGTTTAATTTTATTAATCATTACATTATCTCTAGTAGATTCCCAACAATAAAACTGATATTCTTGTAGCAGATTCTTACTTTGTTTTGATGCAAAGACCTCATATTCTTTTATTACTTGTATGCCGTTCATTACTGACCCCTTACCTTTCTGTGATGGTTTACAATATAAACCTAATCTTCTTAGTTCTTCTATGCTCTTAGGCTCTGCACTATCGCATATAATTATTTCTTCTTCTAATCCTAATGCCTTGATTTCGTTGTATATATCTTGGTTAGTCATACCTTTTTTATATAGTAATTCGTGAACATATAATCTATCGTTCTTACGTCTAACCTCACAAAGTGTACTTTCGTCATTACTAAAGCCAAAATCTAATCCATAAGAAATCTCACAATGTTCTTTATCTAAAAAGTCTTTATAATCTATCCACTTCCAGTTGTCAAATATCTGACCCTCTTTAAATGTTGCACGTTCACCAAGACCATATACTCGCCATCGGTCAGCGTCTTTTTCTTTCATTCTAAGGATTTCTTTTTTGATTTCAGGATCAAGGAAGGCGTTGTCTTTGAACGTAGTAATGAATGTATCACAATCATCTCTAGTGCAGATGTCAGAATATATCCAATGTAATACATCTGATGGGTTAAAATCTAATATCATTTTCTCGGTTGTCCTCAATGATAACTGGTTAAAGTCCTCAAGAAAAAACTCATTTGACTCATTTAAAAAACAATGTGTACGCTTACGCCCACGAACCTTCATTTCATTATCAAGAGATATAAATTCGCACAAATGGTTTTTATATTTAAACGTTAGGTCTGCTTTATTTATTTCTGCAAAGTGTGTGATGCCTACCTTTTCTGCTATTTCCATAAAGTCTCTATAGACAGAACCTTTAAGTGCGGGTAATGTTTTTCTTGCTATAGTGATTATTAAACGCTTCTCTCTTGTAGTTAATAGGTAAATAAGATATTGACATATAGCATAAGTCTTGCCTGATCTACTACCGCCTTGATGTACTATAATTCTTTTATTACTATTGATAGTCTGATAGAATTGCTTATTACATTCTATTGTTTCTTTTCTACTGGTTTCCATTCAATCAATTTGCTTTCTATTCCGCCTTTATGTTCAATGATATTTTGTTCTATGAATCCACGTTTCTTGCCCTTAGTCTTGAGGTAGAATATGGTAGATGTAGGATTATCATTTTGAATTTGTTGAAATAATTTTGATTCAACAAAGTCTAATGCTACGTTCTGTAGTTCATCTACTTTCTCTTTAAACTTAACATCATTGTTATAATACTTATAGAATGTTGATCTATTACAATCAACTTCTTTACAAGCTGATGTGACTACCCCTAAATTTTTTTCAAGAGCATTTAATAAATTGTTTTTTAATATGTTGGTTTTTGTTGCCATCTTACAAAATTAAACATATTTACTTACTATTTGTGAATAGGTTAAGTTTTTACCATCTATTCTATATTTATAATAGTAATAGAGATACCATAATTGTTTTAATTGCCATTCAATTTCAGGTATATTTCTATAGTATTTTTCGTTTACTGGAAATACTGTAGCAATAACATAAATACGTTTGAAACATTTTATATCATCATTCGCATCGTAGCGGTGTCTTTTAGCTTTTACTTTATATTTTAAAATAAAAGTTTCAATACTTCTAATGATTTTTTGTTTGCCCTTGCTTATCACATTCTAAAAGTAATACAAATTCATTGCTTGTAATAACTTTATTATGATATTTATAGGTTTGTATGCCTTTGTTTTCTTCTAAAGACAAACAATTTTCTTTTATTTTATGGAGTTTTACCTTAGGGTCTAGGTTTATATAGATACTTCGTGAATCACATTTATAGTAACGCCATAAGTTTCTTATGGTATTGCATATATCTTGTGACTCACCAAGTATATTTTCTTCTTCAGAAAGGAAAAGGTATTTATTCCTTAACTTCTTTTGCCTCTGTAGCTTCTTCTGCAACATCATCTTGGTCAAGTTCTTCTGCCTTAGGCGGTGTTACACCAAATTGTTCAAGTGCTTGAAGAACCAAAGAAGATTCACTTAAAGTGAATAAACCTGATTTATTACCTTTCTCACATACTTGTACTATTAATTGTAATGCTTGTTCTTTTGTCATAATTATTTATTTAAATCTACCAGTTATAAAATCGTATTCAAGAAGTGCCGATCCAAGTTTTCCGTTTAACCTTTGACTCTTCATCTTCACCGTCTCAAACTCAACAAAATTAATATTATTTTGTTTATTATCTAATGTTTGTTGTAAAAGTTCACCTTTAGATAATTTATCTTCTATGTCTTGTTGTGTCATTCTATGTAATAAACACATACAATCAACCTTATTAAAGTGCATAGTACCGCCTGCCAAACTAAAAGCGGTAGCCTTAGGAATCACACCACGTACTGGTGATGGTGTCTTAGGGTGCTCTATATAGCACACTATAGTATCAAAGTTCTTTGCAAACATTTTAAGATTTGTTAGTGAAACTTTAAGATAATTATACAGATTTGTTTCACCGACATTAGATTCTACGAGCCAATTCATAGGGTCAATAACAAAACAACCAAATCCTTTATTTGATAATCTTTCAAATGTATTGAGTAATCCTGCTACCGATGGTAGTTCTTCTTCATTTTCAAGAAAAACAAAATGATTTTGTATAAAATCTAGTGCGTTGTTGTATTCATCTTCGGTGCATATATTATCGAACTCAGGGTTTACGTTTTTACCAATATAAGAACGTGCTAAATTTGTTATTAACTCATAGGTATTACTTTCGGGTGAATACATTACCACCCTATCGCTATAATGTTTAGCACGTAATAGCATACCATAATTAATAAATTCTGATTTACCTGATTGTGGGTAACCGCTAAAACAATAAAGAAAACCCTTTCGCCAAGAGAAGATACCATTAAGTTTATCTAAATAAGATGGTTCACCTAAGTCGTAACCATCGGTAAAAAATGTTTGTAGTTTATCACGTACATCATTTACGTAAACCTCTTTACATTCTTTAGCATCATCATCTCGTTTTAAGACATCATCAAAGTCTACAATTTTTAGTTTTCCTTTCATAGTTTTAAGTCATTTATTTTCATATATATATTGTGTATATCTTTTTTATGTTTCAGTAGCGTTTGCCTATAGTGATGTAGGTGTGACATTTCATTAGCATTTACAAGAACCACTAACTTTGCAAGTTTCTCTATGTACTTAACTGCCAATTTATAAAAAGCCTCATCTATATCACGATTATATTTACTACGCTTACTCGACAAGTCCACAAATTTAAACGTCTCTTCTGCCGTTTCAAATTCTTTTAGGTAGTCGCTAACTTTCATTGAGACCATCGCCTCACTTTCAAATTTTTCCTTGCTGACATTTTGCATTTAATAGGTTGTTTAAATTAAAAAAAAGTGTTATTTTATATTAATATATCTATTAGTATTAGTATGTATATTAATATTAGTATATATATTTTATCTATTATACTCTCTTTAAAAGAGTATAATAGATAATTATTATATCTATTAGGTCGGTAACCGTTTGTACTAGCAATATAAAATAATTTTGCTAAAATAAAAAAAATAGTTGTATAATAAATTTATTTATATTTAATTTGTACTTATGATTAAACGATTACAATTAGAATATAGATTGAGAGAACTTAATATGACCAAGTTGCAACTCGCAACTAAGATAGGTGTTACCCCTATGACGTTGCATAATAAGTTCAATGATCCGAACTCGTTCAAGGTTAGCGAATTGGAATCAATGGTGAAGATAGGATTTATTAAATCTTTAATATGTGAATTATGAATGATACGCAAAATCAAATAATACGGCAGTCATCACTTAAAGCATCTTTAGATTTTTGGAATCTTAAATGCGGTGGTAACTGTGAAGATATAACTGAAGGCGATATAATTAAAACGGCATCGCATTTCGGTTACTGGTGTGCTAACGGTAAAGAAGCACGGAATACTAATAATAAACTTTTAAAATAAATAAATATGAGTGAAACTATTTACTTAGGTAGTGGCAAGACCGTAACTGGTCAATTTGGTGAGTTCTTCAACGTCACCTTAAACCTTGATAAGATCAAGGATAATGCTAATGTTGTTGAGGAGTATAAGGGAACTAAATTTGTTCGTCTTAGAATATCTAAGAAAGAACAACCCGATAAATTTGGTAAGAATGTTAACGTTGTTTGGAATGATCCAAGCAAAATAAAAAAGAAAACTGAGACGCAGACGAGTAGTAATGATACTGGTCTACCGTTTTAGTTTTTATTTCATACGATTATAGTTAGTTAGTTTAATGAAGCACCCGATTCTTTTTCATTGTTTGGTTTATAATCTTTTAGATGAAGGTGCTTTTTTTTATTATGATAGAATTTTTAAGACATTTTTTAGGTTTATGCGGTGAGTTATCTCACCCTAACGTATGGAACATATTAGTAGCAAGTCCCATAGTCTTATATTATATCTATTACATAAAAAAGAAAATAAATAAAAGTGATAAAAAAACAAGATAGCAACGAAGTATATCATTCCCACAATTCAATAAGTGCTAGTGGTCTTAAAACCATATATAAGAAATCGGTATTTCATTATATCAATAAAGAACAATTCACCTCTACACCCGCAATGAACTTTGGTAGTGCCGTCCATAGTGCATTACTTGAACCCGATAAAAAAGAGATTCTTGCATTACCCGAAAAAATAAATCTCAGGACAAAAAAAGACAGAGACTTCAAAGCGAAATTAATTGAAGATAACAAAGATAAGATCATCATATCTCACGATGAGAAAAAATATTTAGAACAAATAGTTGATAATGTAAATTCTAATTCTTTAGCTATGAAGCTACTTAACGGATTAGATGAAATTGAATATAGCTACTATGGTAGTATTGATGACGTAGATGTGCGTGTAAGACCCGATGGTCTGAAACGGAACAGACATATCATTGATATTAAAACTTGTCAAGACGCATCGCCTAAAGCCTTTAGAAACGCAATCTATAATTTCTCTTATCACCTGCAAGCGTGTTTCTATAGTGAGGCGTTAGGGTATGACCCATCATCATTTCGGTTTATTGCTATAGAAAACAAATACCCTTTTGATATTGCGGTATATTCTTTATCTGAAGATTTAGTAGAGAAAGGTAAGTTAGCGTGGCGTATAGCTTTTAATGCGTGGTCTGACTATATAAAAGATAATAAGGTCTCAGGGTTTTACTGGGATGATATAAATGATGATGGTAGTTTAATAGTATGATATGTTACAGATAAAAGAAGAATTTAAAAGTTTAATATTCAAATTAAAAGATAGTGAATACAAAGAACTTGAAAAAAGTTGTTTAGAATATGGTATAAGAGACGCTATCGTTAGTTGGCAAGGTTATATTATTGACGGTCATAATAGATATGAAATTGCACAAAGACATAATTTAGATTATAAAACTATTGAAATGCAGTTTGATTGTGATGTTGATGTTAAGATTTGGATGATAGATAATGCTTTATCAAGACGTAATCTTAATGATTGGCAAAGTTATAATTTAAAAGAACAAAAAAGAAAATTAGAGGGTAATAAAGGGTTAGAAGAACAAATTAAAGGTGGTAAATTGAATAAAGAGGTTTTGTTCGATACGAACAAAAGTTATTTAAAGAAAGATGATGAAAGACATAATACAAGAGAAATAATTGCAGATGATTTAGGTTGGTCATCAAGTAAAGTTGCAAAAGCAGATGTAGTTAAAAAACGTGCAAGTGAAGAACAAATAGAAAAATTAGAAAATAACGATGCTACAATAAATCAGGTTTATCAAGAAATAAAAAAAGAAGATAACAAAAAACTATTCAAACAAGGTTCACTAAGAGAAAAGTTTATAGAACCACCATTTAGTGTGCTTGATCTTAAACAAGGTAGTTGGTCAAAAAGAAAATCAATGTGGCTTGATTTAGGTATCAAGAGTGAGATTGGTAGAAAAACAAATACACACGGTGATAGTTATGGTTTTGCTGAAAGATTTAAAGAAACAACATCAATATTTAACCCAGCATTATGTGAGGTTTTATATCATTGGTTTTGCCCTGAGGGTGGTAAAATATTAGACCCATTTGCAGGTGGTTCAGTACGAGGTATCGTTGCTAATAAGTTAGGCTATAATTATACTGGTATTGATGTAAGACAAGAACAGATAGATAGTAATAGAGAGCAAGCAATAGAAATACTTGGTGTTGATAATCAACCAAATTATTATGTTGGTGATAGCAATTTAGTTTTAAATGATTTTACTGAAACATTTGATTGTTTATTTACTTGCCCACCTTATGCAGACTTAGAGGTTTATAGCGATTTAGAGGGTGATATTAGTAATATGTCTTATAGTAGTTTTATAAATATTTATAAAAATATAATTGAGAAAAGTTGTAATCTTTTAAGAGAAAATTCTTTTGCGTGTTTCGTTGTAGGTGAGGTAAGAGATAAGAACGGTAATTATTATGGTTTTGTACCTGATACAATTAAAATATTTCAAAGTTGTGGTATGAGTTTCTATAATGAGGCGATATTGTTAGACCAGTTAGGTAGTGCGTCAATGAGGGCAAATAATACAATGAAAAACAAAAAGTTAGTTAAAGTACATCAAAACATATTAGTATTTAAAAAATGAGTAGTATCAAAGAAGATAAAGATAAGTCTATTAAGTTTTTTGAAAAGAACAAAAACAAATTAGAAAGTCTACGTGGTGGTATTTTTTATAGTGTAGAATCTTATGATATTGATATTTGTAAATTATTAGACGGTTATTCTAAAATTGATCTGTTATTTTTAAAAAACAAAAAGATATACCCATTCGCTCAAAGGGTTAATTTTAAACAATCTAATTACAATAATATCACTATAAGATATTCACGTCATAATGGTAAGAGTATAGATGACGTAGAATTTATCAGTACAATTAAAATCTTTAAAGATGAACAAAGACCATTAATTGCAGAATGGTATTTAAATGCAGATAGCGATAAAGAATATAATATGATTAACCATATAGTATATAATAAAAGAATTGTTTTTAATTACATTAATAATAATCTTGAATATTATAAAAAGAAAAACTTAAAAAAAAATGGTTCAGATGGTAATGAATATTTTAAATTATCATACCACGAAATAAATAAAATAAATCAATTATATGACACCAACAACTGATGACTTATCACAACACGAAAAAAGAGAAATCTTTGGCAGTTACAACACGAACAAACAAACAAGAGCAAAGATTGATTCTTTAATGGAAGCAATGGCTAAAGCCGAATGTACTTTAGGTATTGATAGTACAGATAAAGAAATAGAAAAAGTGAAGCAAGAACAACTAATCTATTTATCTAAGATAAAAGATTTAGACCCTATTAAATATGACATTTTAAAAAAAGTATTATGACACAGACAGAATTTGATAAGCTAGTAAAACAATTAAACAATTATTCATTTGATACTATGGTAAGCAAAAGACCCGAATATACAAATGAAGACGCAGATGTTCTTGCAAACTTTAAGAGTACGGCAGAACGATTAGAAACATCTGAGATGAAAGTATGGGCAACATTCTTTGAGAAACAAATACAAAGTATTTATGCTCACCTTAAAAACGCTAACCTTAAAAAGAGTGAACCTATACATTCTAGGTTTGCAGACGTTATTAATTATTGTTATTTGGGTTATGCGTTATTTGTAGAAAGAGATGGTAAGAAAAAGATTAATTAAATTTATTGCTATCGGATTGATAGCGGTATTAAGTATATTTTATGTCAAACACAAACAGAAGGAAGGGACACGATTACGAAAGGAAGATCAGGTTAAATTTTAGAGAACTCGGTTGGTCTAATTGTGAAACTTCAAGATACGCATCCAAGATGATGGATGATAAAAAGATTGATTTAGTAAACACTAAACCGTTTGCGGTGCAATGTAAGTCATTAATTAATAATCCGTCTTATCATAAGATATTTAAAGAGATGGAAGCGGATAGAGACGATTATAAGGTTATCTATCATAAAAGAAAAAACGATGGTGAATATGTTATTATTCAGAAAAAAGATTTTCACGAATTATTAGAAATGTTAATTCAAAATAACATCATAAACCGTGAGACATAAATTAAGATAATGAGACAACAAGTATCTGAGAATGAAAGGAAACGTGCATTATTAAACTCTTTTGAGTGTCTCACTAAAAAAGAGATTGAATGGTGTTACAATGAATTAGAGTCTGACGAATGGTCTAAACTTCACGATGTTATCAGAACATTAAAAAAAAGATATATATAATATTTTTTTGTATTATATAATATTTTATATATTATTGTCTTGTCATTATTGACGTAAAATAAAAACAAACGATTTAAGCAATTAATTATGAAAAACGATAGTTACGACAAAGCACAAAAGAAAGCACGTGAGATGCGTGTTAAAAAGCGAACTGAATGGTTAAACACACCATTGAAAGAAAAGATAGAACAAGGTTCTATAATGACTACATTAAAGTCTATGAAAGAATTAGCAGATGAGATTGAAGAACTTATAGGTAAAAGACAATGACATTTGAATATGATATATTTACGTTCTATGCTTTTTATGAGCATAGAACATTAAGGATAATGATGACGGAATACCAACCTGAATCAGGTGATGCTATAATATTAAATGAGCCTGCTGATATGACCTATGTCGTGAGCAGTAGTATTTATGATAAAGCAGTAGATTTAATTGCAGACTATGAAAATGATAATTAAAAAATTAATACGATACCTTTTAAAAGTAAACCTTTGTAATAGAGAAATATGTTATAGAGTAGTTACTAGAAAGAATGGTGTATGTGAACATTGTAAATGTAAAAAGTAATGAAAAAAATTATAAGTGAAATATTATTCTTAGTTTTATTGTTTGGTGTAACTTGGTTATCACTAATAATATTTATATGAGACTATTTGAATATCTGAGAAAAAACTTTCTTGACTCTTGTTCAGAGTCTATGCACGACTTAAAACAAAGACGTGAGATCATAGATGAATTTAAAAATGAAATAAAAGAGTTTAGAAAGTTATTAATAAAAGAAGACAAATCTTTGAGAAACTTAGAAGATAAAAATTAATCTTCAGGTTTAAATTCATAGAAATCTCTTTTACTTTCTATGTCACTTATTGGTGTTAAATTACTTTGAGTTGGTACGTGTGTTGATAATGAATATCTATTCTTAGATACATTAAATTCTAAGTTGTCTATTGCTTGATGGTTGTCGTCAGCTAATGAACTGAAATTTATTTTAGGAAAAGTTAACATATCAATAGGTTTAGTAAATCCGTTTGAGTCAGATATTTTTCTAAAAGTTCCTTCATACCTTAAATTATTTGTTGCAAACTCATTTAACCTTTGAGTATTAACTAATGTTTCTAATGCCCTACCTTGTGATGTGTCATTGTCAAATGTTTTATAATATTGAATAATATTACCAGCACTATCAACTAAGTTATTTGAATACTTATTATCTTCTAATAAACCAAATCTATTTTCTACTGCTTTTAATACACCACTATTATTTGTAAATGTAGAACTTACAATTCTTGTAGATGTATCGTAATATTCTAAATCTGAAATCCCTTTTAAAGTTACATCGTCATAATAAACTCTAAAATTAGAATTATTATGTAAATCTTCTTTTGAAATAAACAATTCTATTTGTGCAGTACCAATTTCAGTAGGTGCAGTCATATTAATTGTATTTAACTTCCATTGTTCTCTTATGGTATCATCTAATTGATTTATACCTTGTGTTGCAGAGGTAACCCATTCTTGACCAGTTGATTTCCAGTATATCGGTGTACCTGACGTTGGTGTAATTTTAAATCTCCATTTTATATGATAACTCAAAGAACCAGTATTATCAGGATCGTCAGCATAGTATGCAAAAGTTAATTTAATAGATTCAGATGTTGTTGCTACATTACCAGTATTATTAGATGCTACAACTGTATCTGCACTTGTACTACCAATAGTAATCATTGAATATGTACCAGCATAAGGAGTAATACCATACTGTACTTGACCAACATTATCAAAAGAATTAGTATCTACTGCATAAGCAATAGATTTATCTGCTATAGTCCAATTATCAATATCATCACCCCATACTGGTGTAGCACCAGTTGGTGTTGAAGTAGTTTCAAAACCACCATTAATAAATTTAGACTTAACAGTATCTTTAATTCTAATTTGTGTTTTTTGTCTTATAGCAGGTTTTCTTATTATCTTAACTAAATTATTACTTAACGGTTGTATAGTATTATTAGACTGTGAACTGTTAATACTAGCGACTGGTGTTTCTATAATTAATGTACCATCGGCAGTACCATTTTTATCATACTTTTTAAACTCTTTTGAATATGAACCACCGTCATCATCAAATGTTGTTAATGCTAAAGAGGCGTTATCTATAATAGTCCACGTTCCTTCGTGTTGGAATATTCTACAATTAAACATTCTAAGTAAAGATTCAAGAACATATTTACAGTTAAGATAATTACCATTCTCATCTTGTAAACCATCAACGCTTCTTATATATGTTTGAGTATATGGATTATCATTACTCGTCCAACTTGAATTTGAATATTGATTTAATCTACATAATACTTTATAACTAAAATCTAAACTACGACCTGACGTACCATCACCACTTTGTAAGTTTATATTTTTTAAACAATTTAATACTGTATCAAAAGCCTTAGGTCTTTCAGTTGTTAAGTCTATATCATAACCATTGATTGTACCAATTAAATCTGAAGCGTATATCTCAACGGCAAACGGATGTGGTGCAATAGGTAAAGTGTAACTGTCTTGCATAATAAAACCCGACCAAAAGTTTCTATAAATTTCATACGTTTCACCACCACTAGCAGAAAATATATCGGCACTTAATTTTATTATTGTTGCACTACTTACCTGTGCTACTGTAGTCGTTGATCCAGTAGTTGTATTTATCACTAAATCACCAACCTCTAATGATGCGGTAAAATCTACAGAGGTATCTTTTAATCTTGATGCTACAGAGTACGCATCACTTGTGCCATTTAAAACATTTCTATTTACATTAATTTTGAATTCTCTGTCATTAGTAGGTATTAAGAAATCAAATTCACTTCGTTCCCAAACAAAGTCCGCAAGATTCCAGTTAGTTTCTTCATCCTCCCATTGAGCGCCACCTGTACTTTCCTCAATAAATATTCTTAGTTTACAAGTTGAACCGATGATTGGTTGAAAGTAATCATCATCTTGTGAGTAATTAATAGTAACTGCGTTATCGGCAAGAGTAAGATTAGAACTTGCGTTACCAGTGAAGTTCCATTGAAATATCTGTAGCCGATATTTATTTTCATCAGTATCATAAAAATTAGAAAAATATTTTTCACCGTATGCCATAACATTTATCCAGTAACTCTTGTTCTAAAATCACCCGCCCTTTCTAAAGCTAAAATTAAATCTTGACCACGTAATGTAAATTCACCCCTTTGATTATTACCCATACTACCCATAAGTTGAGGTAATCTATTTAATGGTATTACCGCTTCCGACTGTCCCGCCTCACCTATGATACCCATAGTAGGCTTAGTTACAATACCACCTTTTGCAAACCCTTGTATTTCACCACCCGATTGATTTGTTGCACCAGCAATAATACCAGCACCAGCAATTACTGCTAATGTAGCACCAATAGTTTTTGCAACATTAGCTGGTGCAGACGCATCGCCTAATATTGTTCTTAGTGCAGTTGATATAGCAAGTGCTATTGTCATTTTTACTATCATTTTTGCTAATGAATTTATAATTTCACGTATAGATTTTTTTCCTTCCATTGCCATTTGTGCAAACGCCATACCTGCGGTCATACCTATCTGTCTCATACCATCAGTTAAATCACCAAAAGCCGTTGTAGTGTCTTTTGTTCGTTCTAGCATTTCTCTTTCTTTTAAAGTTGCAATAGACAACGCATCTGCAAATTCACTTGTAACCTCTATTGCTTCTTTTGTATTTAAAGTAATCCCTTTGTAATTGCTTTCTATTTGTTCAAATACCTTTTGAACTTCTTCTACTGGATTTAAGATATTTTCATAAGACAATTTTAATGAATCAAGAGAAAGTTTTAATTCATCTATTTCTATTTGTTGATTTTCAACGGCTAGTGAAGCATCTAATAATCTTTTTTCTGTTTTTTTAATTTCTTTATTAGATAGTGTGTATGCTTCTTTCTGTTTTTCAAGTCTAAATATTTCTAAATCTCTTTTCTTAATTAATTTATCTAAAGCTATTTCTTCATTAGATATATTTACTTGAGATTTTTCTATCTCTAGGTTTAACTCTTTTTCTAATTGTAAATATTTTTGATTTAATAATTTTTTCCTTTGTTCAAATAGAATCTTTTCGTTACCCGATAATTTTTCAGTAGATGAGTTCATTTCATCTAGTTCTTTTTTAGTTGCTTTAAAATCATTTAGCAATGCTTTCTGAGGATTTAACAATCTAGATATTGTTTCAAATAAAGATTTAAACTTATCTATAGCAGTAGATAATATTGGCATTAATGCTTCACCTATCTCATTTTTTAAAGTATCAAAAGCATCACCAAGCATTGATATTTGACCGCCTAATGTTTTTGAAATACCAACCATTGCACCTGAAACGCCTTGCAAATCACCAAGAGAAAGTATATAATTTTGTATTGCATCTGATGTAAATTCAACCTGTGTCTTTACATTTTTAAAAGTAAATGTGACTTGATCGCCTTGCTTCTCTGCTCTTATACCAAACTCTTTTAACCTTTCAAACTCACCTACTTGTGCATCAATGATAGCTTCTGCAAGCATAACAAATTCTTTACCAGTAGATGATGCGAGATCACCAAGTTTTCGCATCTCATTTGATGTAGGTTTAAAACCTTGATTAGCTAAACGCACAAAAGAATCTGTTAATTCTACAACGCTGAAAGGTGTCGTAGATGCAAACTCTGTAATCATATCTAGTGCTTTTCTAGCTTCTGATTGACTACCTAATGTATTAGTAAGAACCGATTCAAACCTTTGAAAAGCAGATGTTGTTTCAATTACTGCACTACCAAACTCCATAATCTTATCTATAGCAAATGCACCCGCTATAATACCACCAACTTGTTTTAAATTATTACTGAAATTGTTAACGCTTTTTTGACTTTTATTAACTGCACTTTGGAACTTAGAAGCATCACCGTCAAACTCAAAACGTAATTTTTGTACTGCCATATATTAAGATTTTAGTAACAAATATAATTATTTTACATCTTAGATTTTTTACCCTCTTTTAAAGTTTTATCCCAGTTCTTTAAAACCGCATCTAACTCTTCTTTTGTTAATGGTTTCTCTGTAACTTTTTTATCTTTTTTATCTTGCGGTAATTTAAATAATTTATTAGGTTGTATCCTTTGTGATGCCTTAGTCGCATTTACATTTATAAGCATAGCGGATATATAACGCAGACGTTCCCATTCTAAATTCTGTTTGATCTGAAATGCTTCAGACAATCTTATATTTTCATTGAATGTATTATACCAAAACGTATCGGGTGTAATACCGCATTGACCGATATAGAAGTCAAGAACATTTTCCCAAATGTCTCTATCTACTTTTTTTTTTCGTCTTTAGAAACTCTCGGTATTCCCATATTTAAATCATTACCAAGAATACGTGATTGCGTAAGTGCCGTCATAACCTTCTGCAATTCTTCAGCACCGAAATCTTCAAGCCAAGCACCGACATCATAGATGGTATAATCTATTGCGTTCTTTTCTTCTTGATCATACGCAATCAAACCCGAATATATCAATGCTCTAATGGCAGATATATTAAGGTTTTCAGTAGTAAAAAATTTATCTAAATCATTTAGTGATATACCAAGTGTCTCTGTAAAATGACACCAAAAATTCATTGAGAAATGGAGGGTTCTTTCTGTCCCTCCAATCTCAATCTTTACGTAACCTCTTTTGCTATTCATAAAGTAAAACTACAAATATTAATTCTAATTAAAAAATTTTAGTTTGTAGCTACAGTTACACTACCAGTAGAAGAAAAACTTCCCGAATAGGTAACGGGTGATTCGCTATCAGCAGTATAATCTACAGAAGTTAAAAACCCTTGACAAGAATAAACAGTATCGCCTGATACCGCAGTTCCAAACTTACAAGTAATTTTTGTTCTTCCGTTTATATAACCTAAAAGAGCATCTACATCAACAGTATCATCATAAGCAACGAAACCATCAAAAGAAAAATCCAATGATCTTGTACCCGCTATCATCTCTCTATATCCACCGCTATCTTTAGAGGTAGCGTCAGGAGTATCAAGAGCAAAGCTGATAGATGAAGAAGTAGCGTGACCAATATTATTAAAGGTATTACCATCTGTAGAAACGCTTAAAACTATAAGAGTTCCATTCATTAAACCAGTTGAAGCCATAGTATTATATTTTAATTGTTAAACAAATAATACTACAAACTTAACTAAAGAAAAGTAAAATTATTTTTATTCTGCAACCTGTAAAGTAACAGACGTTGGGTTGATCTGAGATTCAATGTTAGCGTCTAAACTTGTTTTCATTTCAGCAACCTTCTCTTCTCCCATTGTAGTTTCACACCATTCGGTTACAATAGTATTTGTTAAGTCTGCGAAAGGTATAAAGTTCTCAATGTCTTCTGTAGATATAGTTTCTGTACCATATATAGACGAAGTATAAGGGTTATCATCTGCGTCTACCTCTGAACTTGTTGCAGTTAAACGCCAATGAATGTTATAAACAACATCAGTTTCATCATCAAAAGTTGGGTAGCAATCTACCGTTTTGCAATTCCAAGAGTAAGTATTAGCCATAATATTTTATTTTAATTTATACAAATATACTATTTATTTTTTTTCAATTCGTCTATCTCTGCTTTGAGTTCTTGTATTGATTTTAATAAGATAGGTACTAACTTACTGTAATCAACACCTTGCATATCTTCCGCATCTTTATCACCACTTACTGCTTGTGGTAAAACTTCTTCAAGTTCGTGTGCCATTACACCATAACTTCTTGAATCATCTGCCTTCCATTTAAAGTCATACATCTTAATTTTTGATGCAATATCTAAAGCATTGAAATCTTTTAAATCTTCTTTTAATCTATAATCAGAAGAAGTGCCATAAGTAGTTGATGTATTATCCGTGCCAATAAAACCAACCAAAGAACCTGCTGAATTAAAAAAACCTGCAGGAAAACCAGTGCCACTTACTTGTGCCCTATCAACAAACCCATAATAAGAATTTGAAGATGTTAATTGTAATTTACTAACGCTTGTAGTTGTTGTAGTTCCAATTAAAACATCACCATTACTCGTGATACGCATACGTTCTGTGGGCGTTTGTCCTGTAGTATTTGTAGCAGTTACTTGTTTAAAAAGTAAATTGCCACTTGCATCACCTTGAATAATATTTCCTGCAACACTTTTTGTAGTCCAAGTGTTTACATTGTGTTCGTTCATACAACTAAAAGAGATGAATGGATTTCCATTACTACCATAAGAACCTACAGTTCCAAAGTAATAATCAGAAACATTTGTATGACCAAACTCTATTCCTGAACCATTTTCCCGCACATTTAACCTTGCTTGTGTTTGAGATGTAGCTGAACCAACTTGTAAAACAGCACTACCATCTAGTTCCATAGCTAAACCGTTGTTAATATACCATTTTTGGCTATCTACTGTAGTTCCAGTTCTATCTACTACATATACTTGTTGTCCTGTACCAAAAGCATCTGTTTGTGTTTGTAAAACATATTGACTACCTGCTGGATATATTGCATAAACTTTTTCATTAGTTCCTGCATTACCATCTTCTAAAATAAGTTTAGGGTCATCAGATTTTAAATGTAAAATATTTTGAGGCAAAGTCGTTCCGATTCCTACATTTCCGCTAGCTTGTATAAGCATTCTACTAGACCCATTAGTTTGCAAATCTAAAAATCCACCAGTCCCGACCGCACTTAAACGTAAATCAGTATTATGTCCTCCTGCTGTTATTAATGGCACTTCACCAGAACGACCAAGCGTTAATGTTGTTGTTCCTGATGTGTCTACAACATCTAATATAGAACCAGGCGAATCAGTTCCAATTCCTACATTTTGTGATGTGTCTATGGTTACGGCATCAGCAATAGTACCTGATGAGTTAGAACTTCTTAACACTAATGTAGCACCATCACCTGAACTTGCTCTTTTAAATGCAACTTCCGCTTTAGGAGTACCAGTAGATGTTGAACCTCTTATTACTGCTTCAGCACTAAAATCACCTGATGAGTTATTAATGTGAAATAATTGTTGAGGCGAAGTCGTTCCAATCCCTACGTTTCCTCTATCTAAAACTAAAACGTCATTATAAGCAGTACCATTATTAATCATTGAAAAGTTATACCTTACAACATTACTTGTAACTGTTTGCTTTAAATCTAAAACATAAGCACTTGAACCTGACGTGTAAGCCCATCTTTGAAATTTTCCATTATCGCTTGTGGCTTCATTTACTACGTGCAACGGAGCGCCAGGTGAAGTTTCTCCAATTCCAACGTTTCCTGCACTTGTGATACGCATACGTTCTGATGGCGTAGTTGAGCCACTAGGAGATGTTTCAAAACCTATATAACCACCATCTGCACTTGTTGCCGTTTGTTCTATATGAATAGAACCTAAAACACCTCTATTGCTTTTTCCTATAAATCTACCACCTGCCGTAGCAGTATCCAAAGTTTGGAAACTTGTTATATGACCATTTGTATCAGTTAAAACTTGACCACCTGACATTGTATTAGTTATCTGACCACTTGAATCAATACGCAAACGTTCTGTGGCATCAGTAAAAAACAACATAGAATTATCACTATGTTGATATCTTAATATTCCTCTATACGCATCAGCACCACTTGTTCCATCAGCAAAGAAAATATTTGAATCATTAGAAGTACCACCTGCTATTGTTAATCCAGTATTACCAGTTCCTGCAATTACTAAATGATTACCTGCAGAATTATATGAAGAAGGCGAAGTCGTTCCAATTCCTACGTTGCCTGCGTTATTTATAAACATTGCATTAGAGTTTATCCCACCAGCATTATTTCCTGTATCAAACGCTAATCCTCCATTATCTATACCTTGTATTCGCCCTAAAGTACCACCAGCATTTGTGAATGATATTAAAGAATCTAATCCATCTGTAGAATTATGTAATTTTAATAAATCTTCTGATGTATTTTCTACTACTAATTTAAAACCAGTAGGCGAAGTTGTTCCGATACCTACGTTTCCTGCAAAAGTTGCGTTTGAGTTTGACCCTAATGTTAAAACTGGTGTTCCCTCACTTACTGCTGTTGCACTTGAGGATTTTGATAAATATAAATTTCTATCTCCACCAAAAACAATGTGCGTATCTTTACCACTTCCTGCTCCACTTAAAAATAAACTTGAATCATTATCACTTGAAATTGCTGAAATTATTTTAGCACCACTTCCTGTTAAAGCTACATCCCCTGCAAAAGTTGCGTTTGTACCATTCATTGTAAGAACAGTAGCATTGTTAGTTCCTATTTCTAAATTTCCATCAAAATGATTATATATATAAGCATTATCAGTAGTAGAATTATTGTATAGTTTTAAACCACTTGAAGAACTTGATGAAGAAGCAATTTCTAAACCAGTTGTTGTTGTTCCATTAATTCTTAATTTACCAGCCAAAGTGTTTGTGCTTGTACTTGTTGATGTTATTGTTCCTTCAAAAGTAGCATTTTGTGAAGCGTCTAGTGTTAGAATATTTCTTGTAGTTGAACCATCCCATTGTCTGAAAGTATGCGTACCATAACTATTCTCTGCTCTAGATGTATATAATGAGTTTAAACTAGCATCGTGTCCTATTAATAAATAATCATTTGTAGCACTTGGGTTTGAAATTGTTAATGCACTTGAAGATTCTTTATTTATAGTAAGACGACCACTAAAAATTGAATTTCCATCAACATCTATTGCTAACAAATCTGTACTGCCAAAAACTCCGTAAGCTAATTTAAATTTATCTTCATCACTATTATCAATCCCCATTGAATATGTGTCTCCAGTAATATTAAATTGAAGTAATGAGTCTCCAGTAGTTGCATTTATTTTTAAAGTATCAACAATACTAATTGTAGAACCACTTTCGCTCATTATAGAATCACCTATAGTATCTGAATCTGTCCACTTTGTTATCTTACCTGCCGTACCACTACCATCAACTGCACCGCCACCAATAGGTATCTCAACAACTTGACCTGCTGATGTTACACCCAGTCTTTGTGTTACAGTACCAGTAAATGTTCCACTTCCGTAATTATTTAATTTAGTTTGACCAGTAGACGCTATTGTCATTTTAGCACTACCGTTAGTACTAAATGACATTGCATTATCATTATGGGTATAAAGTATCCTTCCTGCATTAGCATCACTAGAATCACCAAAATCTAAAGAACCTTGTGAAGTTGAACCTGAATAAATTCCTATACCACTATTACCATCCTTTTCAACTACTAATAGATGTTCTGCATTAGGTGTAACCGATACATCACTTTCTTGAATATGAAGTTTAACTGAAGGTGAAACTCCAATACCTAATTTAGATGTAGATAAATATAACGGTGAATCTGTACCATTACCGTCAGTTAATCTTTTTGCAGTTGATCCTATAACTGCATTATCCGTAGTTTTAAGGAGTCCGAGATAGGTTGAACTTATATTTTTTCCAGTTAGCGATGTACCCATAAGAATATTTTATTTACAAATATACTATTTTTTCATTTTCATTATATGTTTGTTATGATGTACACGATGACAGTTAGCACATAGTATCTCACAA
>WLWH01000672.1_pt1 | contig 27067 bp, 15 predicted proteins | sample 6712741 | NCBI WGS metagenome assembly WLWH01 (sample SAMN12718694, study PRJNA515312) | sponge metagenome | isolation source: marine sponge | host: Mycale hentscheli | place: New Zealand: South Island, Marlborough, Capsize Point | collected 2003-05-01
ATCATTATTAGTAATAATAAGTTTTTCATTAATTTCCTTTTTTAACACTTCTTGTAACAACAGGACGTGTATAGTTAGTACTTGGCTTTGAATTATAACTTGGTCTAGAATTAAAACTAGGTTTGCTATTAAAACTAGGTTTATTGTAACTAGGTTTGTTATAAATAGGTTTTGGCTTGTTATAATTAACTCTTGGCTTTACAACTGGCTTGTAACTTACGACTGGTTTCTTATTTAGAATTAGTCTAGATCTTTTTGGTTTAGTAATTACATTGTTTTTAATACTATTTCTTTTGCTAGAATTATAAACTACATTATAACCTTGATTATTAAAAGGTCCTTGTGTCCAAGGTCTCATGTAATAATCCCAGTAATTCCATGGTCTATAAAAATGAGAGTAATAAGAATAATAGTTACCATGGTAAAAATTAAAATCTAACCACAAAGGTCTCATGCCCCAGTAACCATAATTATGAGCAAAATAAAATCTTGGTGTTATTGGTTTAATAACAAAACGTATAATATTAGTATCGTAATTGCTAAACATAGAAACATCTGTCGTCTCTGTTACAAGCATAGTATCATTAACATATTGATAACTTCCACAGCTACATAGTAGCATAACTAATAATATAAGTTTTTTCATATTTAAAATTTATTTGATTGTAATTCAGTTAATTGTCTTTGTATTTGTTTTATAGTATCTTCTGGTAATTCTAACGACATACCACCATCTATTCTTAAAACAACATCACCATTATTGTACACTATAATAGTTGGTAAATATTCTACTTTTTCTTCTTTAAAAAACTTACTGTGATCACTCATAAATAATGTATGAGTATTAAATTCTTTAAATTTTTTTAATGATATTTGTTTTTCAACTAAAAACTTGGCGCTAAACTGTACTACGCTTATGTCATCTTTATATTGGCCAAAGCTTAATGTTGTAAATAAGAGTGCTACTATTATAATTACATGTTTCATTAGTTTTTAATTTTGTATAATCTTTCATCAAATGTTTTAAGCATTTCTTTTATCTCATCAACATCTTTTTCAATATTATCTACTTGCTCAATTACTTTTTCAACGTTAGACCTTATTAGTTCGTCTTTATATTTAAATTCCATGCTTGATATCTCAGGCTTAGGTTCTGTCATAGCGATAGCTATATCAGACTTTAAAGTAAAATAAGTTGTAGCTAATGCTATAGTAAATCCTACTATTGTACCTATAGTTTTAAGATCAAGTGTTACTTTAGTTTGTTCGCCGATTTCTTGTGCCATTTTATTTTTTGTTTTCGCATTCGCATTCGTAATTCTTAAACATTAATTTGTACATTAATGAGTTCCAAAGTTTTTTAATTTTTACCATAGTCTTTTAGTTTATTGGTTTACAATCAGGCACTGTTCTGTTACCTTTCTTTTTATAAGTAGGTTTACCATCTACAATATTACTGTAACCTGTCCAGCAACTTGTTTTCTTTTTGTCTAAAGGACTAATCATTTTAATACCAGAACCTTTGTTTATTTTGTCATAAAGTTTTGTTGCTCTACGTTTTTGACCTTTTGTACCATGATCTTGTATAAACTCTCCAACTTCTTGCCCACCGTCTTTAATATCAACAGTGTTACCTTTTTTCTTACCCATGCGGTTTAGTTTTCTTTGTAATCTTTTTTCTGCACCCATTATTTTTTGTTTTTTTCTTGTAATTCAATTATTTTTTTAACCCTTGCTTCTTCGTATTTTAAAGCTTTTATCTGTTGTTTAGTAAGTCCTAATTCTAACAACGTTTCTTTTTGCTGTTTAGTACTAGTTTCTTTTTTCATTTTAGTTACTTTTTCTTTAAGTATCATTTGAGGTGTCATTTCCACTTTGTCTTCAACACCATAATATGGTAAACCTAAATCCCATGTTGACCAACCCATAAGCAAGGCAACTTTTTGCCACTTAGCAGAACTATCACTTGTTACCGCTCTTAAGTTGTTTATTTTTTGTATTGCTCTGTCAAGTGGAACGTTTGTTAAACCAGCTAAAACTTGAGCAAATGCTAAATAAGCAGGGTTATTTAAATTAAAACCTTCTTGATTCATTTTTTCACGCTCCCAAGATAACGTGTTAAGACCACTTGTTAGTTTTCTAACTTTAGAATCTAATGGTGGTGAAAAACCAAACAGATCAGATATAGCTTTTCTAAATTCAGGTGTTCCTTTATCTTTGTTAGCTTGTTTGTATATAGTAATCAACGCATCCTTCATTGCAACAACCGCAGCTCCTTGTATACCAAGACCTCTTAACAACGAATCAGCCATACCATTTGCTATTCTACCTGTTTTGTCTTCTTGTTCTTCATCTTCTTCACCAAACGCTAAAGCAAATAACGCTGTTTGTAACGCGTTAAATATAAGGTTTTGCATTGCTCCGTAGTAAACTATTTTAGAAACATTAGTTTTCCAATCACCTCTACCATTTATAAGATCTTGACTAGCTCTTTTTATTATACGAGCGTATTGCATTGGTGTGTTTGCAAAAGCTAATATTACACGACCAGCACCTGATGCTTGTTGTTGTGATATTTTACTTGGATTACTTGACTGTTGACTTGTTTCTGCAATAGCATAAAAATCATCAAACGCTTGTTTTTCTGCAGCTTTTTGATCCATACCACCTTTAACATAGGTAGCAACTTGATTTCTATAAAATGTAGAACCACCAGCAGCAATAGCAAAACTATCTGCAAATCTTGTAAGAACAAAACCTTTGTTAAGTAATAAGTTTAAAAATGCTTTTGGTTTGTTAGAACTTTCTGCTACAGCATCTGCTATTTCAGATTCACTAACATTGATCTTTAATCCATCACGTCTTTCAACTAAATAAGGTGAATTAAATAATGTCATAAAGTCTTTCCAATATTGTTTTTGGTTTGCAAAAGCTTTACCAGCAGCTATAAGGTTATTGTTACCAAAGTTTATAAAGTTTACTGCAGATATAGTTTGTAACACTGCAGATCTTGTATTTAAGAACATTATAGCACCAACAGAATTATTCAACCAGTTTAACAATCCATCTACAATTCTTGAATTACCTACAGGTCTATTAGAACCTGACTTCATTCTACGTAACGTATCACGCAAAGCTTCTACGTATCTAGGACCATAAGCAGCTTCAAGTTTATTCATTACTTTGTCTGAAAATATTATATCAACATTTTCATTAAACTCTTGCATGTATTCTTTTCTGTTAACTTTATTTATTTCGTTAACAATGTCTGATGTTATATTACCGGCTAACCAGTTTTGACCAGGTTTAGGATATGGTTTGCCTTTTTGTATTTTTATCAACTCATCAACAAAAACATCCAGCTCAGCATTATTAGAAACAAAATCATTCAACTCTTTAGCATCTCTTTTAGATAACCCAGGAACTTCCATACCTTGTCTTGTCCATGCTGCAACTCTAGCTGCTTGACCAAATGTAAATCCTCCAATACCTGTTTGTTTAGATAATGACTTAGGCAGTGTCTTAAGACTATTCTTTAATGCTTTAAAATCGTTAGCGGCAGTTATCTTAGCTCTAGTTACAGCTTGCTCTGCCCTATTATAAGGATCAATTAAGTTATCTTGGAAGAATTTAAACTGAGCATCACCAACTTTTCCTTTACCTAAAAACTTATATATTAAACCTACAAAATCTTCTGCAGATGGAGTTGTAAAGAAACTAAACTTACCTTTACCAGCACCAACAGTTTGCGCTCTTGCTTTAGAAAATTCAGCTTCAGATTTTATACCTGTAGAATCTTCTAAAATATTATTCATTACTGTTGAAAAAGTTTTACCTTTACTAGCTTTAGCTTGTTGTACTTTTGATTTAACATCTATTTGATCTAAAATTTCTGCAACAGCTTTAACGTTTTGTATAGCGTCATCTGCAAAATAAAAATCGTTATATCCTTCAGCGGCTTTACTTACAACCCAACCTGCTTTTGCTTGTGGTGATCCATTTTCTAAACCTGTTATATTTTTAAATGGTAAATTTAAACCTATACCATCTAAAAACATTTTAATACCTTGTGCTGATTGTTGAGGTCTTGCTGTCAATACAAAAATATCTTTACTGCCAAATTTATCTTGACGCTTTAAAGCAAGATCTGCTAAAGGTCCTTTTTTAGCATTAACCACATTATCAAATTCAGAAAAATCAAATGTAACTCCATTGCTTTCAAGGTCAGTTGCTTGCTCAGCAAACTGTTGCGCGGTTAAAGATCCTTTACTGCCGTCTAGTTTTGTATAAAGAACTTTTTCTTTAGTTTTAGCTAAAGTGTCATCAAAATCAAAAACACTTATACCTTTTGCAGGCGAGTTTAAATTTCTTCCTAACAATAATGCTTTATCATAATTGCCTAAAGTTTCTATTTGTTTAGCAATACTTTGCTCATTACTAACTTTGTCTCCAGTATTCTTAACATTTATTCTACCAGCTTTTGATTCTTTAATTGCAACAGGTCCATATGCAATTATTCTACCTTTTGATTCTTTTGCTGATATAGGATTTTCATCTCTATTTTGTTCAGCAACTAAATCATTTTGAGCTTCTATTATATTAGGATTATTTTTAATATCACTAGCTACGTTTTGCTCAAAAGCCATTGTTTCTTTTGTTTCTAAGTTTTTAAGAGTTTCTAAATCAATACCAGATTCAGCATATCTTAAAGCAGGATCATCAGATATGTCTTTTCCTTCTGATAACTTACCAGCTAAACCAGCGTCGTCTATTTTAGAATCATCAAATTTAGATATAATAGCTTGGCTAAAATTATTTTTTATATCAGACATCACGCCTTTAATATTATTAGACTTTACAGCTCCCCATATACTACCGCCAATTGTTGATGCTGGAGGATTGTGTTCTTCTCTAAACAGTTTTTTACTTCTTCCCTGTGCTTTGTTTCCAACTTTAAAACTTTTTAGATCTTGAGTGTATTTAAAAGGCGCACCTATTTTAATTATACCTGTAGACGCTTGGTAAGCATAACCTGTCATTAAACCTATAGTTTCCATAGAAGCTCCATTATTAGCAGCTTGATTCATTGCTTGTATCCACAGTTGTAGCGCTTCTTGATTTTTTTTCATCTTAGGGCTATTTCTTTTGAACCAAGCAGGGTTTATATTTCCGTTAGGAGGTAACGCAACTTTACCTATTTTTGGTTTTGTGCTATTTAATTCTAAAAGTTTTTTATTAAAAGAAGTTGTATCATTTTTCTTAGCTGCTTCCATAGCCGTAATATAAGCAGGGTCTTTTTTACTATAATATAAAGAATTACCAGCAGCAACAAAACCACCTTCTTTTTCAGCTTTTTTATATTTTGGATCTGATTCTTTTACATATTCTCCACTTTTTATTTCAAAAACTTTTTCACCGTTAACATATTTATATTTTCTAGCGTTAAACTCAAGTCTTGTTAATTCAAAAGCAACAGATCCAATTTTACCTTTTTTAATAAGGTTTAATATTTCTTTTCTTCTTTTTTCTTTATTTTCTTTAGTAGCAGTAACATCTGGATATCCTAAAATTTTAGCAACTTCATTTATGTCTGCAGTTTGCGCTATAGATATTTGTTGATCTTTAAACTCTTCTGGTGTTAAAGGTTTAAACTCTTTGCCTCTGCTAGCTTTTACCGTATCTATAGACGTATCTTCTAGTTTTCTTGCGTCAAGATCATTGTTAAGAGTTTCCATAATATCAACAGCTTTACCATCTGTAGCTGTATCTAGCTTAGACATAAAGTCTTGATCAGCCATTAACTCTTCCATCTGCTCAACAACTAAGTCTTGACCTAATACTTCTAGTAAAGATGTTTTTCTTTTTTCTTGACCAGTAAAATAATCTATAAGTTTTTGATCGTTTGCTTTAGGTATTCTATATACAGGTTTGTTAAAGTTTGTTACTTTACCTGTTTTAGGATTTACTCTTTTAGTAGGCGTAACACCTGTTTGTTCTATACCTAGAACAGATCCAAACCTTCTTTTTAATGCAGCAGCAGGTATAACTTTAGTTAAACCTTCGTTAACTATATCATTAACAAAGTTTGGCCAACCTTTTTTAAATGTACCTGTGTCTTTAGCTAATTTTCTAGCTATATTTTTCGCTTCACTTTTTATACCTTTGATAATAGCTTCAGGGCCTTTGCTAGCGTTTAGTAATATTTCTCTTTTAGCATCTTCTTTTATCGATGCTATAGTTTCAGGTTTTATAGTTTTACTAACAGATTCCATTTGTGATGGATACACTTTTTTTCTGCTAGTATCTTTTTGCGTTTCTTTAGTATCAAAATCTTGACTAGCTTCATCTGCTATTTGTAAAGTAGAATCATCAATGCTAGTTTGTTTTCTTTTAGCTATATCTTTAGCACCTATTATAGCTTCTCTTATTTCTGGTATTTTTCTATTTAAAGAAGTTGCGCTGTATGTAGCAAAGTTTCCTTCACCTTTTATATCATAAGCGTTTATAATATTTGGCAGCTTTGTGCTTATTTCGTTTAAAACTTCTTGTCTAGTTATAACGTTACCATCTTTATTTTTAAACCCTTTAAAATTAGTATCAAAATTAACACCAAACTTATCTAAAAATAAACCAGCATTATTTTCAGCAACAACTTTAGTAAGTCTGTTTTTTTGAGATTCAGATATATTAGGATCTTTTAACTGCTCTAATGTTGTTTCGTTTATTAAAGTTTGATCTGCAGTAACATCAGCACCTCTAGACTCTTTAATTTGTGTTTGATCTAGTTCGTCATCATCACCTAAACCTTGAGCGGCGTCTTTGTCGGCAACCCTGTCTTGGAACCTATCCAACATGTTAAACATATCAGAACCTGTTTTAACGTTTAACATCCAAGAATTTTCACCTAACACATTTTTAACCATACCGTTTAGCATAGCTTTAGTAGAGTTCATATTAGTAAAGTCGCTTTTGTTTATAGCTCCTAAAATCATAGCGTTGTTTATCTGCGCCATAATTTCTTCCATGTCATAAGATCCGTCTTTGTTTTTATAAAAATCAAATCGTTCTTTTAAAGCATTATAATCTTTATCACTTATATTGCCTAGTTCTTTTGCGTTTTCTATTTGACCAATAGCTTCGTCAATAGCTGCTGTAGTTTCTATACCAAGTTCTCCATTTTTATCTATCATTTTCTTATCTCTAAGATCAGCATGAAACAATTCTTCTAATGGAGCAACTGCTGCATAAGCAGCGTCACTAGAGTCAACAGCATTATATATTCTTTGATCTATAGCGCCTTGGTTTATTATTATATCTCCATTAATTTGCAAGCCATTAGATGGTGCGTCACCTGTTAGTTTAGGTAACAAACTTTTTACATCTGCATCTGAATAACCAGCTTCTTTTAATTCTGTTTCTATAGTAGAAGGATCAAGAGAGCTTAAAGAAATATACTTTTTACCTTTAGCTGATAAAACCATAGCAGCATCATTAGCAAAATCATTTAAACCAGAGTATTTAGCTACATCTATAGCGCTTTGAGAACTAAACCTTTCTTTCATGTCTAAAGCTTTTTGCTTTATTGTTCTATTTTTAGCTCCTAGTATTTCTTGTTTTTTAGCGTCTAGCGCAGATACTTTTTCTCGTATTAATTTTTCAGCTTTTTTAGAATCTGCAGAAGCAACGTCACCAGTTGTTCCTAGTCCTTTCATTTGTGATTTATAAGATCTAAGTTGTCTGTTTATTTCGCCTACTTCTTCTATTTGGTCTACACTTAGATGAGCCATTTTTTGAGTAGTTAAAGCATCATCAAAAGCTAAATCAGTTATTAATTCTGTTTTTCTTTGTTGATCTAATTTTGATAATGGTTTACCAGGTTGTTTTCTTGCTTCTATATTTAAAAGCTCGTTTACTTTTAATTTGTTAGCATCAACTTCTTGTTTAGTTCTAACTTCATTTTTAAGAAGATTTACTGTACCTTGCATTGTAGTAGGTCCACCAATTGCAAAAGAGGTTATAGCTGTTTTAAGTAAAAAATCTTTATCAAGACCCTCAAACATACTTTTGTCTTCACCTAAAGCTATAATATCAAAACTGTTATGACCTATTTGGGTTATTCCTTCTTCCATCACTTCTGAAGGAGCTGCTTTAGTTATTAAAGGCGACATACCTTTTATATAAGTTTTAGCTAATTGCATCCTGTATTTACCCATAGATTCATAAGCTGCTTTTTTAGCCACTACTTTTCCATAGTTTTTTGCTAAGTTAGCTCCACCAGTTACAATTTTTAAAGAACCTAATGTTTCGGCTAATGCGGCAGTTGCTCCGTAACCAAAAGATGTAAAAGCTTTGTTAACAAAACCATAACTAGACATTCGTTTGTTATCTGCTATTTCATCAGCTAATTGGTTTTTATCTTCTTGAGTAATACCATTTTCACCAACAACCATGTTTTTATATCTCTCTTGCATTTCTGGTAAAGCTTTTATAGCTTTGTCTTCTGCAACTTGTATTTCTCCGTATTTACCACCAGATTCACCTGTAAAAAATATAGCTTGTGAAGATCTCATAGCAAACATTGCGTATGTTTTTTGTGCTTGAGCAGCGGCTTTTATTGCTGAAAATCCTTTTCCTGCGGCGCTAGCAACTCTTAATCCACCTGCAACAGCAGCGCCTAATGGCAAGAATGTAGTAAGTATTGATGGGCTGTTGTCAGCTAAAGCTTCTCCAATGTATCTAAAAGTACCTGACGCTCCTTCTATATCATCCGCCATTAATGGAGGTGGTATTGTAGCTTCTCTTTCTTCTGCAATTCTTACGTTATAATTAGTAATGTTTTGCTCCATTGAGCTAATCATTTTATCAAGCTTTAAATCACTTACAGGGTTCTGTGTAATTGCTTTAGCTAAATGTAAAAAACCTTGACCAGCTATGCTAGCAACGTTCTTAGCACCTCCTATAAAAAAGTCTTCTAAACTAGAGCTAACTCTAGCGCCTAAAGAATAATCAAAGTTTAACGCTTTGGCTTGCATTTCAGCTTTTTCTAAAGCAGTTCCATCAAAAGGTAAATCTTCTAAACCTTTATTAAAATTATCAACTAAAGCTTTAAACTCAACCTGCTCTTGTTCTAATATATTGTATTGACCCTCAAACTCTTGTTCTTCATAAGCAGCTTGTGCTGCGTTATAGTTGTCAACAAGACCGTTAAATTTTTCTAAAATAGAAGGATTTTTTAATTGCTCGTTAGTTAATCCGTTTTCGTAACCAGCTTCTTTAAAAGCGTTTGTTGCTTTGTTTATGTCTTTTATAAACGGTTCTACTTTTTTGTTAAGCTCTTCGTAATTTTTTTCAATGTCAACTTTTTTTACTTTAAAAGCGTCTGACGTTGTTTTTAAATAATCTTGAGCCTCTTTTATTTTTATTTTTTTGTTTTCAATCTGCGCGTCTATAAAAGGCTTTAAAGTTGCTTGAAGATTGTCATCGTTTTTTTCTCTAAGAAAATTTTGAAAGTGTTTTTCTTCTTCTGCTTTTGCAGCGTAATCTGTTACTTTTTTAGGAAATTTAAATTCATCTGGATTTTCTTGATACTTTACGTATTCAGCATAACGATCACCTAGTTTTGCTTTTAAGTAATCATCGTAAAGATAATATTGTGAACTTAGTTTAGGATCAGTTTTACCACCTCTCATGTCAGTGTCTAAACCTAAAGCTTTAGCTTCTGAAGAAGATAATTTTTTATAGTCTGCTCTGTAATTTTCTCCATATTTTTCACTAAGACCTCCTGTATTAGAGTCTTCTATTCCTGATAATCCAAAATAAGTTTCAGCAGCTGTGCTTCTAATTCCTTCAATATCAACTTTTGCAGCAGCTCCAGTTCTACTAAATTCTAAAGTTTCAGCTACTTCAGGGTTGTTGTCTCTATTTAAAGTAAAGTATTTAGCCTTACTTACTTTAACTGTTTGACCACCTGATTTATCGCTATATTTTACTTTTGACCCTGACTCTGGATTTATTAAAGCGTTCATATCCCAACCCGCTCTTTCTAAATCACCAATAGAAACCTCCATCAACTCATCTCCAAACTCAGCATAGTAATCATAATCTTGCAAAGTTGACTCAATTTCTTTTTTTTGCTTTTTAAAACCAGGTATTGTTGCATCAAATTGCCAACCTTTAGCTATATATTGTTGTTTTCTTTCTTCACTCCCTGCAGGTGCATTTACTACAACGTCTTGTGGGTTTACAGTTTCTTGCACTGTTGTTTGTTCTGATTCCAAAGAACCATCTTCCGATATTGATTCCGTAACTTCTGTTTCCTCGGATGCAACAACTGTCTGATCCACATCCGCATCCGTTGGCGGTGAATCGTTTGAATTTCCCTCTTCTACCTCTTCTACAGTTTCTTCAACTACTTCAGTATCTTCAACTACTTCTTCAGTAGCGTTATTTTTTTTAAACTCTTGAGCTTTGTCAAAAACCTCTTTGTCTGTAAAACCTTGAGATTGTAAGTCTGTTATAAATTCTAATAATGTCATTTAACTTAATTTAACTTGTTAGACTTTGGTTTAGTTTTTCAGCCTTTGCTTTTTTTGCCTCTGCTAAATCAAACACAGCAGCGTCTGCTTCAACAGTAGGAAATTTATTTGTTATGAATTGTTTTAAATAATTATTCATAAAATATTTTTTGTATTTGTCTAAGAATAATTCTTTATTATCTTGCGTTAAAGGTAAGTCTTCTTCGTAAGACCATGCTAAACTTCCAGCGTTTGCGTCTTGAACCATTTGATCGTCTTCTTCTACGCTAGAACCTTTAGCTATATAAACGTTCCAAGCAGCTACAGCTTCTTGCTCAGAGCTTAATAAACCTGCAACCTCTGCGTTTATAAACGGTGTAGCTTTCTTTTCTATCTTGTCTAGATCAAATCTAAGAACGTTTCTGCCTTTTCCCATACCTATATCTATAATTTCATAATCAGGGTTCTGATCAGGTCCTTTTAATATAAACGTTTCTTGTATCTTTGCTGTAGGTAATAAATCTCCTTCATCAGAAACATCTTCTTTGTTAAATATACCAGTCTCAACTAATAGTCTTAACATGTCTTTATTTATATCAGGTGTAGTTGCAACTATAGATGTATCAGAGTCTAGTAAAGAACTTAGCGTTACACTGTTTATTATTAAAGGTCTTTCAAAAAACGGACCTGAAAAAGTTATTTCTTGAGATCCATTGTCTAATAAATCTAAAACAATATCATACCCTTCTGTTTTAGAAAAACCTGGCTTACCTAACAGTACTGAATTAGCTACAGAGTACATATAGTTATTGTTTGGATCAAAATTACTATCTTCTGTTTTTTGTAGTTCAGCTGCAATATCAGATAAAAAATCTAAAGAAGCTTGAGGAGCTGCTTCTAACTGTTGTAGTTTAAGCATTTCATCTTTACAGTTTTCGCTATTGCAATTGTTATTGTTTATTTTATTTTTTAAATAAGCATATACTCTACCAGATCCTTCGTATGCGTTGCCTAATATATTAAAGTTATTATCCACACGTGCAGACAGATAATCTAAATTATAACCTAACGCATCGCTGTTTTGTGCTTGCCTTATGAAAAGATTTTTTACTGTATTTTTGTTTTCCATGTTTTAAAATTTACGATCCAAAAGCGCTAGTAGCAATACCACCAAGCGCGCTAAACATACCAGATGTAGCTGCTGATTGATTAGCTTGAGCAGTTGCTAAGTTTTGTTGTTGAGCTGCTATTTGATTAGAAACTCTATCTAATTGTTGTTGTTCTCTTTTTTCTGTTTCGCTATAAACAAATTGCTTACCTTGCACGTCTACACTTTGCATCCTTTGTTCTTCAGCTATTAAGTCTTTTTGTAAATTAGCCTCACCTTGTATTCTAGCTTTGTCGTTTTGAACTTCTTGTCTTTCAATATCTGCAGCAACATCTTTTTTACTTTGCAAAGCAGCTTGAGCTAAAGCAGTTGCGCCACCAGATCCGCCACCTGTTTGTCTAAGCGCGTCTAATGTGTTTGCTAAAGCTTGATCTGTTTGTTCTATCTGCATATCCATAGCAGCTGTAGAAACACTTAACTGAGTAAAAGGATTACTTAACATGTCAGCTGTACTTGTAACATCTGCGTAAGGATTTATTATATCTTGTCTATTAGCTTCTAAACTATTAAGCTTAGAGTTTAGTTTTCTCATTCTTGATTTTGCTGCTCTAGCTTGTCTTCTAGCTGCTCTACCGCCAAAAATTCCACCGGCTAAAGACATTGCTCCTCCTATTATTGCGCCTATTGCCATTTTATATTGTTTTAATTAATTTTTTAATATCCATTGTTTGCTACGTATTCTGTGCTTACAGCAAATAATTCTTTTTCTCCTCCTAAATTTGTAACAGCATCTGTTGATATTGTTACTGTAGCGTAAAATCCTTTAATACCAGACATAGCATTATAACTAACACCACCTGCGTTTATTTGAATATTACCAACTTCTCCGTTTGTAGCAGGACTATTGTTTATTAAGTTAGCTACATATAAATTTTCTTTTCTATTAAATCCAGCATAGTATTGTATACCATCTTGAACATAAGCTCCTTGTGTATAACTATAAACTTGAGCTGTAGTATCTTCACTATTAGCCCAGTTGTTATTTGAAAAGTTTAAGTTTCTACCAACTGTATCTGACACAAAGCTATTAACCTGCCAACCGTTACTTCCTTCATAAGAAACTGTTTTAAAGTTTTTAGAAGCTGCAACGCTAGGGTTAAATACAAAAGTTATAGACGTTGGTGTTGAATTATTTATAGTATCTACAACGTAAGTCGCAGCGCCATTACCTGTTGTTATAGTTCCACCATCTCCAATTTTATAATTACTACCTCCTTCTACAACTTTAACTGTGTTAGATTGTATAACACCTCCTATTTCCGTAAAAGTAACTTTCATACCACTACCATTACCTCCTGTTGAAACAGTTGCCACGCCTGTTTCTGGAGGTGTTGAATAACCAGCTCCTGATGTAGGGTTTGTAGCTGTTAAAACTGCGCCAGGTGTTATGTCAGAGTAAAAAACATTTCTTGTTCCGCTTTGTGAATAATGCTCGTAAAATCCACTAAACTTTAAACTATAGAACTTATTACCTAAGCTAAACATTTGGTCAGGTTTATAGCTAAAAAAGCTAGTCCAACCTTTAACATTTTCGTCATAAGCTATAGTGTCATAACCAGAGTCAACAGTATTATTGTTAGGCTCTTGCATTGATATAACATACTGTTTGTTGTAAATATCATAGCTACCTAGTATCTTACCTTCAACTCCACCTACTGTTAAATTACCTAAAGTATCTCTAAAGTAATCAACCATGTTAGCGGAAGATATTTCATCTATACCTGATTGAGATAGTCTTAATATAACGTTGTTGTTTCTATCAGAAAAATATTTATTATAACCATATACCGCAAAACTAGTAGGATCTTTGCTTATACCAAATTTACCTAAATAAGGTTGTATTGCTCCAATAACTAAGTTAGCGCTTGTTACAGTTCCTCCACCCTCTGCAGAGTATATAGCGTCTTTATCTATTAAAGCTTTGCTTACTTTTAATTCTTGAAATATATTTAAATTAGTATCTTCTGCGTATAATTTTTGTATTGAGCCATTTGCTGGATCTACAGATTTAACTATGTCATCTGCTACTGAAAATACATTAGTGTTGTTAATACCAGTCCTAGAATTAAATATACCAGAGTATATTAACGAGTTACCACGTCTTGTTCCATTAGGTTCTTCTTCTACTAAATAAGCTTTTGCTCCAAAAGACACTGTAGTATTGTTATAACCACCGTTTATTCTTGATTCTTCTATAACCCAATTATTAGGAACAGTAGAGCTACTTGAATCATAACCACCTTTAGCAACAGGTATACCCATAGAACCATTCCATACAGGTATGTTTCCGTAGTTGTTTACCGCTTTGTTTACTTTCTTAAGAAGGAATGTGTTGAAGTATTTTACTTCTATTATAGCCGCCATATATTATTATTACTTATTTTTTTTAAACATTACAAGTGTTTGCTGGGTCATTTGCGTCTAAAGCTAGTTTAGCAAAAGAGCTTGGCAAATTGTTTTGAGTGTATGTTGTATCTCTTGCGCAAACAACAGCATAACCAGGAAACGTATTAGCTGGTGGATCTACAAAACTAATTACACCGTTGTTTACACCTTGACATGTGGTAAACAATCCTGTAATTGTGCTACCAGTTCCCCCGTAAGTAAACTTATAAGAGTAGCAAGGTGTTCTATTTATAACTAAATTAAAAGTACGTGACTGAGATAAACCGCCAGCATCTGTTATAGTTGCTTCACAAATGTATGTTCCGTCAACCATAGAATTAGGTGGGTTACCACCGTTAAAAAACACAAGACCATTCCAAAAATTGTTCACTCTAGATTGACTTATTAAAACATTGCCAGTTCCTGATGGACCATAATTAACGCCATCTTTTGTTACGGTTAAAGACCACGAAATGTCTTTCCAAGCGTTTTGAATACCTACGCTTATAGCAGCTCCGTTTTGCGCTTGAACATTTATTATTCTTCCGCTTCCCGCGCCATCAACTCCAGGCACATAGGTTACATTTCCAGGTTGAGCAAACGTTGGTGCAACGTTTATTAATGAAACAGGTTGTTGGGTTATAAAAGACTGTATAACAGGTTCTGTTCCAGGATTTGAAGAATAGTTTATTTCAAAAGTAAAAGAATAAGTTTGTTTTGTTGCGTTTTGATTACTAAAATATAAATAATCTTGTAGTTCAACATTATAATCATTACCGGTTCTTACTAAGTTAAAAGTACTAGAAACGTCATCTCCATTATAATCTGTTACACTGTGTAATTGTAATTGAGGTGGTGTTGTTGCAACGTAATTAATATCATTACCAAACTGATCTAATATTGTAAAGTCATTTGCTATATTATTACTTGCAGCTAAAGCTTCTGTAAAAACACTTGTGTTAAATCCACTTAAAGCAACGCCATCAGTTGTTCCACCTAAAACAGCTTGATTTAACTCAGTTATTAATCCTTCAGAAGTAGTTTCCCAAAATATATCTAAATTAGATTCAACACCGTCAGTTTCCATTATAGCTAATTGAGGCATAGTAATAAAGCCTAAACTAGGCAAAGGATTAGTTGGTGAAAAAGTTAACACATCTCCACTGCTAGTACCTTCTAAATTTTTACTTAAAGTTAACTTCCATACTCCTGCAATACTTGCACCTACACCATTAGTAACAACTGTACCTGCCGGAACTCCATCACCAGTAACTGTTTGCCCTGTAAATATACTATTTGTTACACCAGGATTACCTACTGGAAACTGTGGGTTAATAGTGCTTATAGTTATATTTATTTGATCTAAAGATAAGCCAGTTTGATTACTATCAACAGTAGCTGTAGTTATAACAGCTGGCACTCCTATTTGTTTTGAAGGTGTGTTTATTCTGGCTATTAAAGGGTTAGATATAACATTATAAAATTCCGAACTACCAACATAGCTTTCTACTGGTATACCATCAAATAAATCTCTATCAGTGCCAATAACGCTAACAATAGGTGAAGTTGGTCCTGGGTAGTACTGTATGTTATTTAAGTTAGTTACTAAACTAGCTAAGTTTTCAACTCTACCATGTAGGTTAATACTACTTCTAAATTGTTTTTGCTCTGGACCAACTTCTGTTAAATCTCTAGGTACTTTATTTATATTATCACTTATCAATACCGCATGTGAAGTTTTTCCTAACTCTTTTAAAGGATCGTTAGGGTAAGCAGCCATTATACCTGGTAAATAAACATTATAATATTCTTGCTCTGTTTGTTTTACAACAATTTTATACGAGTACCAACCTAAAGGATTATAGTCAGCGCTTGCTTTATCTCCATTATATATACCTGTAGAACCTCCTGGTATTGGATTATTAAATAAAACCTTTAGTGAATTACCTGGGAAAGTATCTGCAGTTGTGTTATTGTTTATATAATCTGAAAAAACAGTTGATCCTAAATATTGTTCATTATTAAACTCTACAGAGTTATCGCTTTCAGACAATATAACAGTAGATGATCTACCAAATTTATCTGACAACACAACTCCAACTTGGTAATTTCTATTTTGTTTAAGTGAAGAATTAGGATATTCTACTTTACTTGTAGTATATCTAACATTACTTGAAGCTGCAAAAGTTAATGTAGTTGCGTTAGGTATAATACCAGTTGTTGCATTGCTTATAGTAACGCTTGTAGACGTAAAGCTTACAATAACAGTATTAGCTGGAATACCGCTAGCAGTAACTATATAACCATTTTGTATTGATAAACCTGCAGCTAAAGTGTTTATGTTTATTGTTTCAGCTCCACTAGCTGTCGAACCATTTGTTGTAGCTGTAGCCGCGCCTAAATTAAATGTAGACTTTGGACTAACAGCAACATTATAATCAATAGTAGCTGGAGGAGTATGTTTATTTATAAAATTTCCATAAACAATTCTATTACTTATTATTTCTTGAGACAGAGCTCTTACTGGAACTTTATCGTATGTTCTTGTGGTTTCGCTTGATGGTAATACTTTATAGGGTTTTGTAGATTGATATTCATATTCATAAACACTACCAGCTGTTTGAGCTTGAACTCTAGCTATAGACACGTTTTCAATTACATTTATAGTGTTAGAATCAGATTCTTTAAAAAGTATATCTATTTCCTCTACGTTTAAATCAGTTTGCATTTTTAAAGAAGTATACGGTAAAGGTATTCTAAGTAATATTTTGTTTACTTTGTTTTCCATAAACTCTACAACTGTGCTTCTATATGTATCTTCTTCATCTTGTATATCAAGAGGTGGAGAACCTTGTACTGGAAAAGCTCCAGCAGCGTTTGGTTGGTTTACTTTATACATAAAGTACCCGTCTTGTTTAGGTATAAAACATTCTTGTGTAAATGGCGACATTATAGAATATTGACCATCTATAAATTTATATCTATACGCAAATCTTACAAATCTATCTCTTAAATAATCTTTATCACCATTGTAGTCAGGGTTATAATATTGGTTAAAGCTAAATACAATTTCTTCAGTAGACGCTGATATTGCAGGTAAACTTCCAGAAACACTTACGGTCCAATATGCAGCACTCGGGTTGCTACTAGTTATAGTTCTACTAGTATCAGAAATAACACCTGTAGACTTATCTCTTACGCCAACAGTGGCTCCAATACATATATCGCCTTCAAATCCTTCTTTTTTTATTAAAAGAGAAGTTGCATTAACAAGAACATTTGCATTTAAATCTCCATAACCACCGTTAGGATAATACAAACTAACGACATCGTACATTGTAGTTTCATACTCATTAGATATAGAGGATTCTTTATAAAGCTGTATTGATTGATAAGGATTATATTTTGCTACAGATATTTGTTCTTCTATATTATAATAAGTAGGGTTATTTGGGCCTCCTGTAGAAGAAGCTAAGTTTACGTTTATAACTCTTGGTTGATTTCTGTTGTCTGTAAAATATAATAAATCTTCTAATATATTAACCCCTGTAATAGGAAAAGATGTTGAAAAGTTTAAAAAATTACCTTTAACAATAACTGTAGTTGATTCTGTTAAAGTATTATAAACAACTATAAAGTTTTCTTTAGTGCTATCGTATGATAAATTAGAATTAGTATTGTTTGTTAAAAAAATAAAAACTCTATTATTTATTTCATCTGTACAATAACCTATAGAAACTAAACCAGCGGTTAACGTCATACTTCCAATGCTAATAATTGAAGAGTTACCTAAAACATTTTCTAGCGCACCAACATTAGCACCTTCAGATCTACTCACTTGAGCGTTCATTGCGTTTCTATATTCGTTAGCTTGTAAAAGTCGATCGTCACGATCTTTGTTCATTTTACCAGTAACAAAACTATTAGTTGCTTTTGCCATTAAATTTTAGTGTTTTAACCATTTAGATTTACCTCTCATTACTTGGGTAAACTCTTCTAATTTAATATTTGATAATCTTATCTTAGCGTTTCTAAGCGCTGCTCTTCTATCTTTCTTAAATCTTTGTACTATGTTATCTGCTATATTAGCTCTGTTGGCTAGCAAGTTATATGATATACTCATATACATAGCTTCTTCAGCCATCTTAGGTACTCTAGTGTCTAAGTCATAAGCTAAGCCATCAGATATGTATTCTATAACTATTAACTTGTTAACTAAATTACTAGAAAAAGTAAACTTACCTTCTCTTTCATTTATACCAAACCAACCATTGCTGTTAGCGTATTGTGGATTAATACCATATAAAGTACCCCAATTCCAAGGACCACTTCCAACTCCGTAGTCTTCAAACATATAACCATTATCTACCCAGTTTTGATACCATGAAGAGTTTATTAAAGCTTGGTTAGCTTCTTGCCATCTTTCAACTGTTATAGAAGTTCCTTCTAAGTTTTCACCAAAACTATCTTGTGTTGGTATACCTTCATCATCTTGTAGTAATTTAGTGTAAGGATTTGTAGTTAAGTTATTGTTTGGATATAAAGGTCGTTTAACACCCATCGAATCAATATAACATAAGCTTACATAGTTAACATAGTCTTGTGGCATTACTAAAGACAAGCTTTCAGGTATTGTAAGTTCTTGTGACTTAATACTTTTTAAAGTATCATAACTAAATTCTTGTAAAGATCTTTTAGCAAAAAACAATACATCAGATTTTTTAGCTGTTTGTATTATTTTACCATCGCCTACGTAACCAACCATATAGTTATTAACTATATCATTAAGTTTAACATATTGATAGCTTCCATAGTTTTCTTCTACAGCATCTCCAATAGCTTCTTCTTGTATTGTGCTAGCATATTGACCGCCATCTAATATTTTTAATTGTACAATTATAAATAAGTTAGCAGATATAGTTGCTGTAATTTTTATTTTATTATTAACAACAGTGTAAGCCAAAAGATACTCAGACCATGTACCTGGTGTACCAGTAGTGCTAGTATATAGTTTAAAATTGTTTAAAGTGTAATTAGCATTTGTTGGGTCAAAACTACCAAATACTAAATTAGTATCAAACGTGGTTGTAAATTCTTGACCTGCCGCGCCATTAGCTGCACCTCTAAAACCTTGTGAACCTTGATAATACTGTTGGTTTGTTTCTGTTATTAATGCCATGTCTTATTAAGATTTTATATTTTGTTCTACCTCTTGTGCTTCTGCAGCAGCTGATTGTATTATTGTTGGATCGTTTATTATTAATCCACAGTATTTTAATATACCTATTATTAAGTTTGTTTGCTCTGATATATCTAATTCAAAGTTTACTGACGTGTTAGAGTATATGTATTGACCTAGGTTACCAGTAGTAAATTTCCACTCTGGTGTTACTGGTGTAAACAAAGCGTTTACATTTAAAACGTTTGGCTGAGGACTAACTTTTATAAGTACAGAATTATTTGGCCCTGTGCCTGTCGTGCATAAAGGATATTGCATAGTTGGAGCTGTCAATGTAGATCTTGTGATCTTAGAAAAGTCACTTTGACTAGCTAACTCAGTAATAGAATCATACTGAGGATTTGTTGTGTTGTATGTAGATATTATTTCACCTAATTTAAATATAGTTCCAGCACCTGTGTATTCCCAACCTAGGATACCAGCACCTGCGTTATAAGTAAACGAAGCTGTTTTTTCAAAAGGATATAGTTTATATGAAATGTCTTTAAACATGTTAAAAAACTCCGTATCGTTTTGAGTATTGTTTTGGTTTTGACGGTTTACTTGGTTTCCGTCTGGAAAATATGATTCAAATATTTCGTCTTGAACCAAAGTAGCTAAGCTATTAAACTCTGCTGGAGTTACATAACCTCTTTGCTCTTTGTTTAATATGTACAAGACTGTTGTATATACTGTATTTATATTTACCATTGTTTTTTTTTATTATAATATTGGGCCCGAGTAAACGAGCCCTATATTAGTATCACTTGTTTTTATAGTTTTTTATCTATAGATCTATAAACTTCTACACCTTCGTCAGTTTTTAACCATGCGGCAAATGCTGAGTAAGGATTTTCATCAAATGGAACATTCATTAGTTTTCTATCATTTGTCCCCCACGTGAAAGTTCTTTGATCTCCAGATATTTTTATTATACCCATTTCAACTGCTCTTATAGCAAAGTTTCTAAGTTGTACATTTTCATCATTAGCTAATGATATAAATAACTTAGGATTATTTCTAGCAAATAATATTACATCTCTTTTTATTTCTTTAGATGACATATCGTTTACTTTAGAACCTAGTTCAACTCTTAATATTGCTTCAGCAAAATCAACCTCCATAGTCATAGCTGAATTCATAGCTTCTACTTGACTGTTCAAAGTGTCTAACTCATCTACAGCTTCTTCTACAGCGCTATATTCTTCATATGCTTTACCTTTTAAAGGGTGGTATAAAGATAATAATTTTTGTAAGTTTTGTTTAGATTTATCTACTTTTAAAGTACCATTGTCAAAACGTATATGACCCATAGTACATTCACCTATTTGTTCATCAACTAAAGGTGAGTCTTGATTTGTAGCATATTTTATCTCTCTTTGTTTTCCAGTTTTTTCATCAAAATAAAGCAATGCATGCTTTTTAGTATGTTTACCTGGTATAGTATATGTTAAAGGTGTTTTGTTACCTTTAAGAAAATATATTCTATCTTTTATTTCCCAACTTGGTTTAGCTGGTTTTGTTGGTGCAGTTTTTACTGCTACCTCTTGAGGTGCAACCTCAACAGTTTCTGCTTTAGCTTTTTTAGCCATAATATAATATAATTAAATAGTTTATAAAAGTAATAATTACCCCCGTCAATACAACGAGGGTAAGAATTACATTTGTTGAATCAATTAGATTCCTCTGAATAATACAAAGTTGTTAGCAGCTTGAGTTACTAAACATCTTTCAGATAGGAAGTTTACTTCCATAGCATCAAGAGTAGAAGTCATTGCTCCACCTGCAGAACCAGTTAACCATGATTTCATTCTTCTATCATCAGCTTGAGACGCTCTATATCTTACGTGTAAGAAAGGTCTTCTGATGTTAGTTCCTAAAATTTGATCGTAAACTGTAGAAGTTCCAGCTGGTACTAATACACCTTCAATTGAGTTAATACCTACAATACCACCTCTTGTAGAAGCGTCGTTTAAGTATTTCCAATCAGTTTTGTAAAAGTCATAAGAACCTCTTCTGAATCCTGAGAATCCAAGATTTAAAGCCATTTCTTCTGAGTTTTCAAATAAACCAAAAGCAGTTCCTCCAGCGAATCCACCAGAGATGCTTGCTAGCATATCATCAAAATCTAAAGAAGTTTGTCTTTGTAAGAAAAGCATGTTTTCTTCAATTGCTCCTTGAGTGTCTAAGTTTTTAAGTATTGCATCAAATTCATCAAGACCTGCAGCAGCAGTAAATCCTGTTTCTACATTACCTCTTGACTGAATAGCAGCAAATAAACCTTCTGAACCTGGGCTAAGATTAATAGCAGCTTGGTTACCTACTTGGTTAAATTCTGCTTCAACCATACTCATTTCTAAGTAATCTTCGAAACGTAGTCTAGTTTCAGACTCAGCTTTTAAGTACCATAAGTACCCAGAAGTTCCGTCTTCAGTTGCAACTTCAACCCAACCGATTTGTGCCATATCAGAACCATTAACTACGTATTGGCTTCTTAGGATAATTGGTGAGTTAGAAAATTGAGTTAATACTGGATCGATAGATATTCTAGCTTGGTTTTGACCTGCAGCAGCAAATGCTCCATTCATACTTTGACCTTTTTGGTAATCAGAACCATAAACAAATATCTTACATCCTACACCTGCTAAAGCAGCTGGAAATCTTACATTATCAAATGGTTGAAAATGTATAACGCCAGCAGCAAGACCAGAACCAGCATAAGCACCAGAATCAACAACAATACCTTTTGATTCACCACCTGTAGCAGGGTTTAAAACAACGATAGTATCGTTTATTGATATTGTATTTACAGCTGGAGCTGCAATAGTAATAGCACTTAAAGTAGCTCCACCTTGGTTAGCAATTGCTACTCCAGAGTAAGAGATATGTAATCTATTTTGTTCAGACCAAATTACTTGATCACTTGACATTGGCATTTCAGCGCCAACCATTCTTAAGAAGCCAGATAACGTTCTGTTTCCATAACGTTCTACTTCTTGTTCGTAAATTTCAGGTAAATATTGTTGAGCAAAAGTATTTGTGTTTCCAGCTGTGTTAGCATTAAACTGTAAATAATTGCTGTTCAATATCTCCTGTGTTCCTGAAGGGATTAACCCTCCAAACTGTGGATTTAAAGCCATTTTTTGTTAGTTTTTTTTAGTTAAATTTTCTTGTTTTTATTTTTAGTTTTGTAGAGTCAGCACCACTAATTGCCTTCACTTTCATACCGTTAATAAATACTTCACCTTGAGATTTTCTAGCTTGAGAATCTACAGGGTTTTTAGACTTAGTAACAACGTCTTTAATAGCATCAGCTTTTCCTTGCTCATAAAAATGAGCCGCGATCCTGTCTACATTGTCAGCAGCGTACATAGCTTTGTGATAACCTTTAGTATCAGTAACATTACCTTCTGTGTCTAAGAACTTCCCGACTAGGTTATTAATGTTTGATTGGTTTTCAGCAACTTTATCTTTATTTTGAATGTTGTACTTATAATTTGTTTCACCAACCTTAATATCGAAACCTTCGAAATCGTTGTTAAAAAGTTCTTTAGTACTTTCTTTAAATTTAGCATGTTGTTGCTCAGCTGTTTCTTGCTGCTTATTATAGCGATTGAAAAAGTCCATAGCTTTTTGTTGGTCCTGAGTTACGCCGGGTCTCAACTTGATTTCGTCGTAATATTTCTTTTTCGTTTCCTCTAAAAAGTTTTTTGCTTTTGCAATCTCTTCTTTTTTAGCGAGTTTCTTTTTACGGACGTCACGCTCCTCGTCCAAGTCTTCATCAAATGAAAAATTATCTTCCATGATAAATCCTATTTCTTCCTCGTTTAAATGAGGTTTAGCTTTTTTATAGTATTCTTTTAATAAAGTATTTTCATCAACGCTACTATAATCAGCATTTAATCTTGTATAATCTTCTATAGTTCCACCAGTTTCTTCCATAAATGAAACTAATTTTTCTATATTTTCAGGTAACTTTTTGCCTAATATTCTTTCGTCTTGTATAGCTTTTGTTACTTCTTTTTCAACTTGTTTAACTTCAGCTTCAGTTACTTCTTTGATTGGAGAAAACCCTTCAGTAGTCTCGTTGGACTCTTGTATAGGTTCTCCCACCTCTGTGCTATCTCCGGATGGTTCTTCCACAGGTACTTCCTTTGCTTCTCCGATTTGAATGGCATCTTCTTTAGGTATTGTTACTTTAGTTACTTCAGGTGCTGTTTCAATTAAAGGTTCTTTTATGTTAACTTTAATTGGTTCGTCACTTTGTTTTGTTAATTTTTTTGGTGTTTTCTTTTTAGACTTTATTTTAAAGTCACCTTCCTGTTTAACAGGTTCATTTGTTTTTGTTTCTGACATAATATAATATAATTAAATAATTAAATAATTAAGCAAAAGCTTGCATGTCCATACCATCTTTTTCTTCAAAGTTTATAGGTGGATCATCGTTTTGTCTTTGTGCTATTAATTCACTTTGTTGCGTGCCTTCCATTTTAATACGCTTATCTTTACGATCTTCAATTTCTTGTTCTTTTTGTTTTTGAGCTTGAGCTTCTAACTTTTTTAATTCTAAATCAAACTTATGTTGCATTTGCATTTTTTGCTGATCAAGTTGATGAGCAGTGTTCATGCGTTGTATTTCCATTTGATTTTTAGCTTGCTCTAATTTTACTGTAGCTCCAGATATAGCTTCTTGCTTTTGTACTTCAGCCATTGCTGTTTTTTCTGCAGCTTGAGCCTGGGCGTCTGCCTGAGCTTTAATGTTAGCTTGTTGCGCTTCTTGATCTTGTTTAGCTTTACCTTTACGTTTAATCTTAAGCATTTGATTAGCTAATTTAAGATTTTTAATTTGTCTTAAATCTATAGCGTCTTCTAAATCAATACCACCTTTTTGTAAAGCAACCTGTATATTTTGTTCTAATTGTTGTTGTTCTTCTTCGTCTGGTTCTAGTTCTAAGAATATACCAAAGTCATGTAAATTTAAATTAGATACTTCAATTAAAGTATTTACATTATAGTTAGATATAGAGTTTTGCAATGAAGCAGCAGTTAATGGAAACTCTAAAGCATCAGCTATTTTTAAAGCTATATTTTCTGCTATTATAAGACTTATATACAAGCTAGACTGCTTAATATGTCTTGTGGCAACGTTAGATGCGTTAGCAGCTATTTTTTGTAATCCTACTAATGTTTGTTTGTCTGGCGTACTACCATCACGAGCTTCGTTAAGTCCGGTTACATCACGTATCATTTGTAAGTAATACTGATATGTGTTAATAAGACTTTGTATTTTTTGTTGACCACTAGAGCTACTAAGTTCTTGTATTGGAACTTTACCAGCGTTCATGTCACCATCTTGCGTTAGTGATCTACCAACAATACTACCTGTTTGGAAATACATGTTAAGTGCTTCTGCTGGATTATAATTTGTACCATTACCTAAATCAACTTCAGCTAAACCATCCATGTCTAAATAAACACCATCAGGTACTATTCTAGACATAACTTGTTGTAGCTTTAAATGTGTTAATTGAATCATATCAGCAAAACCTATACATTTACTTACTAATGATTCTATTCTACCTTTATATATTCTAGGTGCGCATATAGCATAGTTCATTTTAACTTTTGTAGTATCTGCAGTAGGTCTTGACATGTTTTCTGCAAGTTCCCATTTTAATATAGTATCAGTACCTAAAACTTTAGCACCGCTATATAAAACCTCTATAGATCTTGACACTCTTTCAAAGTTATCATTTTCCGGTGGGTTAAATGTATCTGGCTTTTCTAAAGCTTTCATTAATCCTTGTTCTGTTTGTTTAATTTTAAATACTTGATTATGGTATGTTTTATAATCAAAATATAGAACCTGAACAGTGTTCTCATCATAATCACCCCAACCAGTAACGTAAGATCTGTTACCTGGCATTGCTTGTATTCTTTTTAATTCTTCTTCGCTAATATCTGGAAACTCTTTTTTAAGCTCAGGTATTGTTATAGCTTTTAATTCACCAACATAATATATGTCTTCAAAATTAGGATCTTCAGAATATGAATAAACCATATAAGCTGGATCAACGTAATCAACTGTAATTCCTTCAGCTGTATTAAAATTAGTTTTAGCAGCACCAATACCACAAACCGTTAAATCCATGTTTATTCTACGTTTAACTAAATCATATTTGTTTTGTGCTAACACAGTAGATATAGCTTCTTCTTCTGCTATTTCAATTGACTGCTTATAACTAAGTTGCATATGCAGCTCTAGTTCTTCTGCTGTTTCTGGTATTACATCTTTGTTTGGGCTTTGATATAAATCAATACCTAATGTTGAGTTTAAAGAATCTAAATATTCTTTAGCAACCATATCTTCTTGTAATCTTGAAGCGTATTCTGTTCTTTTCTTTATAGACTCAGGATCTTGAGCATAAGCTTTTATGTCATAGCTTTTGTTTGATATACCGTTAACAACAATATCAACAAACTTAGATAATATAGGAACTGGCTTCCAGTCTAAATTAAGATAAGACAAATCACCATTAATAGATAACTCATCTTTGTATTTTTGTATACTTTGTTCACCACGAGCGTACAGTCTTAATTGGTGAAATTGATTCCAATTAGTTAAATATCTGTTACCAGAAGTTCTGCCTTGACCAAACCACTCATATTCTATCGCCATAGCAACTTGACTTCCGTATTCCAAACTTGCTTTTTCAGCATCACTTACTACTTGACTAGGGAAAGCACTGTTTGTGTTAGTATATATATTCATTTAACTTATAATTTTTGATGTAGTTCCTTGATTATTGTATTTTTTAATACCTAAATCTATTGCTTTTAATTCAATTTTATTAACTGGTGAGTATCTATGTTTATTGCAAGCCATTAAAGCTAGTCCTGAACTAATAGAAGCATCATGCGATGTTCTGTTGTTTATATTAAATTGAGCCCAGTCTTCTAATGTTCTTTGAAAGTAAGTATCACCATAACCTGTTTCTCTTTTACCAACAAAGTTTTCTATGTATGTTTCTATTGCAGACGCGTGAGCTTGTTTTATATCTTCGCTAGAATTAGGTATACCACCTATTTCTCTTTCTGTTATAGATAATTTATTTCTTTTTTTATCTGGTCTATTCATAGCAAAACCTCTATAACCTCTACGTTTAAAATAATAAAGTAATCTAGGTTTATTGTTTTCTGCTAATATCGGCATACCATAAAATACACAAGCCATAAGCACGTCTTCAAAAAATATTTCAGCTGTTTGTGGACGAGCGATATATTCTAAGAAAAAATGATTTGGCGGTACTTCTTCCATGCTAAACTTAGTTAAGCCATGTAAAGAACCGTTAGAACCTCTTTTGTCTACCGTACCTGATATATCATATGGATCACATCCAAAAGCACCACAATGCTCATTGCCAGGATAATTAATTCCGTGTCTTGTAAATCTTTTGTTTTGTAAATGTATTGGTGGTACCCAAGTAATTAAAAATCTACCATTTTTGTTTGGCATAAAAATTACTTTACTATCCTTTTGTCCGTTTTCCCATTGAAAACTACCTTTAGTTACTTGCTTAAAGTTTTGTACGTCTTCGTTAAAATCTATTTGCTGATAAATTTTAGTTAGATTAAATAAAGATTGTTTTGATTCATCTCTAAAAGCATGTTTAGTTGTACGAGGAAACTGTCTATAAAATTCGTTTAAACCGTCTTGATCATCTTTAAGACCTTCTACTTCATTATTCCAGTATTCAATAACCCCGATTTTGATTGGCGTTC
>WLWH01000673.1_pt1 | contig 27062 bp, 19 predicted proteins | sample 6712741 | NCBI WGS metagenome assembly WLWH01 (sample SAMN12718694, study PRJNA515312) | sponge metagenome | isolation source: marine sponge | host: Mycale hentscheli | place: New Zealand: South Island, Marlborough, Capsize Point | collected 2003-05-01
AACTAAGTTCAGCATGGAAGACGCTCCGTTTAATATGTTTTTTTTAGAATATATATCAAGACCACCAACAGCAGAAATATTCTTTGAAGATGTACTTATGGCATTACATTTTTATGGTATGCCTATATTAGCAGAGAATAACAAACCAAGATTACTGTATTACTTAAAGCGTAGAGGTTATAGAAGATTCTCTATAAATAGACCTGATAAACTTTACAACAAGCTTTCAGTTGCAGAAAGAGAAATAGGTGGAATACCTAACTCATCAGAAGATATTAAGCAAGCGCATGCCGCTGCTATTGAGTCTTACATAGAAGATTATGTAGGATTAAAAGAAAATGAATATGGGAATATGTATTTTCAAAGAACGCTAGAAGATTGGGCTAAGTTTAATATAAACAATAGAACAAAGTTTGATGCAACAATAAGTTCTGGTTTAGCTATAATGGCTTGTAATAAAAATAAATACACTCCAGTTCAGTTAGTACAAAAAGATCCAGTTAGTCTAAGCTTTGGCAAATATGACAATACAGGTTATACATCAAAAATAATAAAATAGATGATTTACACTAATGTTAATAGTTCATTTCCAAGTCAGGTGGTACCAGACGCAGAAAAGAATACTTTAGACTACGGTTTCCAAGTAGGTAGAGCTATTGAAAACGAATGGTTTAGAGGTGATCGTGGCTTAGGTGCTGGTGGTCGTTTTGGAAACAACTGGCAAGATTTTCATAGATTAAGATTGTATGCTAGAGGCGAACAGTCTGTAGCTAAATACAAAGATGAATTATCAATTAACGGTGATTTATCTTATTTAAATTTAGACTGGAAACCAGTAGCTGTTTTATCTAAATTTGTAGATATTGTAGTTAATGGTATGACGGACAAAGGTTATGAGATAAAATCTTTTGCTAACGACCCATTTGCTTTAAAACAAAGAACTCAATATGTTTTTGATGCCATACAAGATATGGAAAGTAGAAATCAAATTGAGCAGTTAAATCAATTAACGGGACAAAATTTTTATTCTAGTGTAAATCCAGAAGCTTTACCTAAAGACGAAAAAGAACTAGAGTTATACATGCAATTAAGCTATAAGCAGTCTATTGAAATAGCTGAAGAAGAATTAATTGAAAATGTATTTAACTACAACAAATATAATGAGATAAAGAAAAGACTAGCTTATGATCTAGTTGTATTAGGTATAAGCTGTGTTAAAACAGATTTTAATTTAGCTAATGGAGTTACAGTTGATTATGTAGATCCAGCTAATTTAGTTTATTCTTACACAGAAGATCCAAACTTTGAAGACGTATATTATGTTGGTGAAGTTAAAAGCGTAAGTTTAGAAGAAGTTAAAAAACAATTTCCATACTTAACGGATGCTGAACTAGAAGAAATACAAAAGTACCCAGGTGATTCTAATTACACTAGAAATTATTGGGGTCAAGATGACAACTACAATAACGTGCAGGTTTTATATTTTGAATACAAAACATATAACAACCAAGTATTTAAAATTAAACAAACAGATCAAGGTTTAGAAAAAGCATTAGAAAAGCCAGGTGATTTTAATCCACCTGAAAATGAAAACTTTGAAAGAGTACATAGAGCTATAGAAGTTTTATATAGTGGAGCTAAAATACTTGGGCAAGAAAAAATGCTTAAATGGGAACTTGCTGAAAATATGACAAGGCCCTATAGTGATCAAACTAAAGTTAAAATGAACTACGCTATAACTGCTCCGCGTACGTACAAAGGTAGAATAGAAAGTGTTGTAAGTAAGTGTATTGGTTTTGCAGACATGATACAACTTACTCATTTGAAAATACAACAAGTGTTAGCTCGTATGGTACCAGATGGTGTATTTGTAGATGTTGATGGTTTAGCAGAAGTTGATTTAGGTAACGGTACTAATTATAATCCGCAAGAAGCTTTAAACATGTACTTTCAAACTGGTAGTATTGTAGGTAGATCTAAAACTATAGAAGGTGATTTAAACCCAGGAAAAGTACCTATCCAAGAATTGCAGACTTCAAATGGTCAAGCTAAAATAGGTGCGTTGGTACAAACGTATCAATATTATCTACAAATGATTCGCGACGTGACGGGATTAAACGAAGCTCGTGATGGTAGTCAGCCAGATAAAAATGCTTTAGTTGGTTTACAAAAATTAGCTGCAGCTGCATCAAACACAGCAACAAAACATATACTACAGTCTCTTATGTATCTAACTATTAGAGCTGCAGAGAATATAAGTTTACGGGCAGCAGATATGCTAAACTTTCCGCTTACTAAAAACGCTTTAATAAGTTGTATAAATCAATACAATGTTGGTTCCTTGCAAGAAATAGAAAAACTAAATATGCATGAGTTTGGTATATTTTTAGAGTTAGAGCCAGATGAAGAAGAGCAGCAAAGGTTAGAGCAAAATATACAAGTTGCATTACAAGGTGGACAGATAGGTTTAGAAGATGCTATCGATATTAGGCAAATTAAAAATATTAAGTTAGCTAATCAATATTTAAAACAAAAACAAGCTGAAAGAGCTGAACAGCAAAAAGCTGCACAGCTTGCAAATATACAAGCCCAGGCTCAAGCTAATGCTCAGCAAGCAGAACAAGCCGCTTTAAACGAAGTTCAAAAACAACAAGCATTGACAGAGAGCAAGCTGCAGTTAGAGCGAGGTAAATCTCAGTTTGAAATACAAAAACTAGAACGTGAAGCTCAAATAAAACAAATGTTAATGGAGCAAGAGTTTGGTTACAATTTACAGCTAGCTCAAGCTAAAGTTAATGCTGAATCTACTCGTGAAAAAGAAATAGAAGATCGTAAAGATAAGCGTGCTAGAATTATAGGTACACAACAATCTGAAATGATTTCGCAAAGACAAAACGATGAGTTGCCAAAAGATTTTGAATCGTCTGGCAATGATACGCTTGGAGGATTTGGACTTGAACAGTTTGAACCTCGTTAAAAACTTTTAATTATTTAATTATATTATATTATGTCAGAACAAGTAAAGCAGGAAGGTGAGTTTAAATTACAAGCCAAACCTAAAAAACCTAAAAATTTAGGTAAAAAAGAAGAGGTAACTAAAATTGAAATACCTAATACAGCTGTAGAAGCTCAAGGTGAAGTTGCACCTGAAGTAACTAAAGTTGAAATAAAAGAAGAAGATGCCGTTCAAACACAAGAGACAAATGATAGCAATGTTGTTGTCGAAGAGTCCAAAGACAGTAGCGACAGCGAAGAAGTGGTTGAAGAAATACGGGCCACCAACGAAGAAATAGAATCTCCTTTAACTGTTATTGAAGACGTTGAAGAAGAAACTAAAGTTACTAAAGAAGTAGAGCAAGCTGTACAAGAGCAAAGGGTTCTACCTGAAAATATTGAAAAGCTAGTTTTGTTTATGGAAGAAACTGGTGGTACAGTCTCTGATTATGTGAGGCTTAATGCAGACTATACTAATGTAGATAACAATACATTGGTAAGAGAATATTATAAACAAACACGTCCACATCTTGATCATGAAGATGTAAGTCTTTTATTAGAAGACTTTGATTATGATGAAGAGTTAGATGACGATAAAGATATACGCAAAAAGAAAATTGCGTTTAAAGAAGAAGTTGGAAAAGCTAAAAACTTTTTGGAAGACTTAAAAGGTAAATACTACGACGAGATCAAGTTGAGACCGGGCGTAACCCAAGAGCAACAAAAAGCTGTAGACTTTTTCAATCGATACAGTGAAGAACAACAAGTTGTAAAACAAAGACAGGAGCATTTTAGTAAAACTACTAATCAACTTTTTTCTAATGATTTCAAAGGTTTTGATTTCTCAGTTGGAGATAAAAAGTTTAGGTATGGTGTTAAAAATCCTGAAGCTGTAGCTGAAGCACAAACGGATATTGCTAACTTCGTTAAGACGTTCTTAAACGATAAAGGAGAAATATCTGACGCTAAAGGTTACCACAAAGCTTTGTATGCAGCTCGCAACGCTGATACTTTAGCTCAACATTTCTATGAGCAAGGAAAAGCTGATGCTGTTAAAGACGTCATGGCTAAGTCAAAAAATATATCGACTGAACCAAGACAAACAGCACAAGGTGAAGTATTTGTAAATGGATTAAAGGTTAAAGCTATTAGTGGTGTTGATTCTTCAAAACTTAAAATTAAAAAAGTAACAATAAAAAACTAAAAATAATTTATTATGGCTATTGATCCATTATTTGGGAGTATTGTCCCAAGTCAAAAACAACAATTGCTAGACACAAACTTCCTTTCGTTTAACGGAGGAGCTGGTGCTGGCGATTCTGATACATTCGCACAACAGTATCTACCTGAGATCTACGAACAAGAAGTAGAGCGTTATGGAAACCGCACGTTATCTGGTTTCTTACGTATGGTAGGAGCTGAAATGCCTATGACTTCTGACCAAGTAATTTGGTCTGAACAAAACCGTTTGCATATTGCTTATGACGGTTGTACTAACACATCTGGTACTAACACTATTGGTATTCCTGTAGCTGCAGACGTTAAAAATGTAATATCTGTAAATCAAACAGTTGTACTATTAGATGGTCTTGGTGCAGAGCTAACTGGTGTTGTAACATCATCTAACCTAACTACAGGTGACGTAGTTGTAGCTCCTTATAGCGCTGCAGATACTAGCTCACTTGCTGCTACTGGTGTAAAGATGTTTGTCTATGGTTCTGAGTATTCTAAAGGTTCAAGCACACCTAACAACACAGCGACTGGTTTGGCTGATGGTTATGTAAGTGTTGATCCTGCTTTTACTCAATTTTCTAATTCACCAATCATTATCCGAAACAAATATGTAGTTTCTGGTTCTGACACTGCTCAGATTGGTTGGGTTGAAGTTGCTACAGAAGACGGAACATCTGGATATCTATGGTATCTAAAAGCTGAGTCTGAAACAAGACTACGTTTTGAAGATTATCTAGAGATGTCAGTTATTGAAGGTGAAAAAGCTGGTGCTGGTTCTGCTGCTGAAACAGCTGGATTTAAAGGTACAGAAGGTTTATTCGCTGCTATTCAAGCTCGTGGTAACGTAGAGTCTGGCTTTAACGCTGCCGCTGCGCAACTAACTGAGTTTGATAATATTCTAAGAAACTTAGATACACAGGGAGCTATTGAAGAAAACATGCTTTTCTTGAATCGTGAAACTTCACTAGGTTTTGATGATATGCTAGCTGCAGTAAACGCTGCTTACTCTGGTGGTACTTCTTATGGTATCTTCGAAAATTCAGAAGATATGGCATTGAATTTAGGATTCAGCGGTTTCCGCAGAGGTTCTTATGACTTCTACAAAACTGACTGGAAATATCTAAACGATGCTTCTACAAGAGGTGGTATCGAAGATGGGTTACTTCCTCCGGATTATGGCGTAAGCGCTATTGATGGAGTATTAATTCCTGCAGGTACATCAACTGTATATGACCAAATTCTTGGTACTAACATCCGTCGTCCATTCTTACACGTACGATACAGAGCGTCACAAACTGACGATCGTCGTATGAAGTCTTGGTTGACTGGTTCTGTTGGAGGTGCTTTCACATCTGATCTAGACGCTATGGAGGTTAACTTCCTATCTGAAAGATGTTTATGTGTACAAGGTGCAAACAACTTTGTATTATTTACTAAGTAGATTACTTTAAAGGTATGGGCGCTTCGGCGCCCTAAGCCTTTATTTTATTAATTTTATTATATTATATTATGTCAAAAACAAAAGAAGCCCCAACTGTAGAAAAAGGTTGGGAAATTAAAGATAGAACGTATCTAATAGTAGGAAGATACAAACCATTAACACTTAGAATACCATCAAAGCATAGCGCTAGAAAACCTATGTTATGGTATGACAGTGAAAAAAATACACAAAGAGAACTTAGGTATGCTACAAATATGAACTCACCGTTTGTAGACGAGCAAAAAGGCGAGGTAACATTAGGCACTATATTGTTTAAAGACGGTGCTTTGTTTGTTCCAAAAGAAAAACAAGCCTTACAAAAAATGTTATCTTTGTATCACCCAATGAATGGAAAACGTTATAAAGAGTTTGATTCTGTAGTAGAAGCTACTGACGAGCTTGATGTAATGGAACTTCAGATAGACGCATTAAATGCTGCTAGAGGTATGGATATAGAGCAGATAGAAGCTATATTAAGAGTTGAGTTTGGAAGTAAAGTAAATGATATGTCATCTAAAGAATTAAAAAGAGATGTGCTTATATTTGCTAGACAAAACCCAGTTTTATTTATAGAACTAGCTAAAGACGAAAATGTTCAACTAAGAAACTTTGCTATTAAAGCTGCTGAAGCTAAAATAATTAAGTTGTCAGATGATCAACGATCTTTCTCTTGGGCATCAAACGGTAAAAAACTTATGACAGTACCATTTGATGAAAATCCTTACTCTGCTATGGCAGCTTTCTTTAAGACAGATGAAGGCGTAGAAGTTTTCAAATCTATCGAGAAAAAGTTAAAATAACATGTAACAATAGTATAGGGCCCGTTCACTCGGGCCTCATACGCCCAACAAAAATAAATAATTAAAAATGGCTATAAACGTAAATCAGGTATACAAATCAGTACTTGTAATATTGCAACAAGAAAAAAGAGGTGTACTTACACCTACTGAGTTTAATAAAATTGCTACTCAGTCACAGCAAGAAATATTTACAGAATACTTTGACGAGCTTAACCAATTGTTAAGACAACCTCAAACTAGTCTAGCGTATGCCGATAGATATGCGTTATTAGACGAAAAAATATCTTTGTTTAAAAGAAATGAAAATGTAAACTTCAACGTAGGTACAACAGTAGTTGATGTTCCAGCAAACGTTCAAGAACTTGGCACTGTTATATATGACAATAGAGAGGTTCAAAGAATACAAGAGTATGAAGTATATACAACTAATCAATCTCCACTTACAAAACCCACTGAGTTTTATCCCGTATATAAATACGAAAATGGAAAATTAACTTTATACCCTGACAATCTAATAGGTGCTGGGGTTGCTTTAAACTTTTTGAAATACCCATCAGATGTTAAATGGGGTTTTACAATAGATACTGAATTAGGTAACTATATTTACAACCCTAATGATTCTGTAGATTTTGAACTACACCAATCAGATCAACCATTGCTAGTGGACAAAATACTAGGATACGCAGGCGTAATGACTAGAGATCAATTAGCTTTACAGCTAGCATCAAGCAAAGAACAACAAATAGACATTGACGGACAAAAATAATAGACATGGCAGATACATCTTTATCAAACGCTTTTATATCATTAAATGATGTTATAAACAACTTTTTAATATCCTATACAGGTCCTGGAAAATTAATACCAGACGCTGTAAGAACCGAAGTAGTATTCCATGCTAGACGTTGTCTGCAAGAGTTTGCTTATGAAACATTGAAAAGTCAATTTACAGAAGAAGAACTTACGTTTACTAGCCCACTTGATTTTCCAACTTCAATGGTTGCTATTATATCTATAACAGTAAATACAAATCCTGCTGAGACATTAGTAGAAACTTCTAATACTACTCCGGCGGTGGGTGAGTACTATGTAGATTACGCTAACAAACAAATAGTTTTTAACGCTGCAGATGTGGCTAAAGGAAATTTAGTTTTAAAGTATTTATCAAACGCTCTTACCACAGATGAATCAGCTGCTATACCTAAGCTAGCAGAAGAAGCATTGTATTCTTGTATGGTTTACGCTATATTAGCAAATAGAGGCGATACTAGACCAGACGTGTTACAAAGATTACTTATAGAAAAAACAGATAAGTTAGAAACAGCTAAATCAAGACTAGTATTTACTAACTTTGACTAAAATAAAATAGCATGGCGATTAACGTAAACAACGTGTATCAAACTGTGTTGCTTATATTAAACAAAGAGCAGCGTGGTTATATGACGCCTGATGAGTTTAATAAAACAGCTACACAAGTTCAATTAGATATATTTGAACAATACTTTGACGATTTAAATCAACAACTTCGTGTACCACAAGCTGATTATGATTACACTGACAGACAGGTAAATTTAGATGATCAAATATCTACGTTTAAATGCTTAGGTGATTGCGGTTCACAGACTAATTATTTTGATTTACCTAATCAAGATGACTTTACTGGTAACACTATAGTTTACAATGATAATCCACAGTCAGGTCAATTTGCTTTTTATAGAATAGGAACTTTAACTTGGGAAGATACTACTTTGACATACCCAATTGAAATACAAAGATTACAACGAAAAGATTTTTATGAAATACAAAAATCTGAATACACGTTGCCAAGCGAAGATTTTCCGGTATATCTATATGAAAATAAACAAATTAGGGTTTTGCCAGATACTATTATAGACGACGTTAAAGCTACATTTATAAGAAAACCTTTAAACGTTAAATGGGCTTTTACGGTTGGAGGTCAAGGCCAATATATATATGATTCTAGCCCAGCTTCACAAAACTTTGAATTAGAGTCTAATGAACAAGTAAATGTTATACTTAGAATACTTCAATATTCTGGTATTATTATTAGAGATCCACAAATAGTTCAAGCTGCTGCTTCTGAAATACAGCAAAATGAAGTAAATAAAAAAAGCTAATATATGTCACTACTCACAGAAAATAATAGACAATATTACGAAGGCGCTCAGGGTTTTAGAGGTAATGGATCTAGTACAAGTTTTACAACAACTTTCAACACGGATTTAGTTTTTGGATCGGCGAGTAATACTAACGTAAACTACGCTTTAAATAATTTTAAAATATATACTAGTACAAACGCGCAGCCATCTAACTGGAATGAGGTTGTTTCTGGTTATACAGTATCTGGTAATACAATTACTTTTGATACAGCCCCAGCTAATCTACTGTATATAGTAGTTCAACTTAAAAAACTAGATGGCGGTAACTACGCTAGCACACCACAGGAAAAAGCTTACGGTAATACTGTAGAAAAAAACTACGGATCGTATAGCTATATATCTTTAGATGATGTTGTAAATAACTTTTTAGTAGCTTATGTAGGTGATGGTAAACTTATACCAAGCGTTAAAAGAACAGACGTTGTATTTCACGTTAAGCGAGGACTTCAAGAGTTTAGCTATGATACTTTAAAAAGCGTAAACAAACTAGAGGTTACTGTACCTCACAACTTAAGCATACCAATACCTCAAGATTATGTTAACTATGTTAATCTATATTGGATAGATAACTCTGGCGTTAAACACGTTATAATGCCTGGTGATATGCTTACTACAAAACCAACAGATGTATTTTTAGATGACAACAAGGGTATACCTATTCAAGACGAGCATGGTAATAATATTGATACAACATCTATAACAGATGACCGTTGGAAAAACAATTTCTTAAAAAACGCAAACAATCAAGACTTACTTAACGATACTATATTAGGCTGGGAATATTATTACGGCTATCCAGAGTTTGGCTATGGCCAACTATTTGGGTTAGACCCGCAGTTTGCTAATGCTAATGGTTACTTTAACATAGACGAAAGATACAATAAGTTTTCTTTTTCTGCTAATCTAGTAGATAGAATAGTTGTGCTAGAGTACATCTCTGATGGTCTTGCAACCAGCGAAGATACTAAGATACCTAAGATGGCAGAAGAAGCTATCTATGCTCACGTATCGCATGCTGTATTAGCTTCTAGGATAAATCAAAACGAATATGTAATCCAACGTTTAAAAAAAGAACGTAGTGCTAAACTTAGAAACACTAAAATCCGTTTATCAAACATCAAGCTTAACGAGATAGTACAGGTTATGCGAGGTAAATCTAAATGGATTAAACACTAAAATTAAATGGCTGAAGTAAAAAACGCGTTCATCAAATCAAAGATGAATAAAGACCTTGATGCTAGACTTATACCACAAGGTGAATATCGCGATGCTGTTAACGTTCAGGTTAGCAAATCAGAAGGTGATGATGTTGGTGCTTTAGAAAACGTACTTGGCAATGTTAGTTTAACTGACTTTGAACCTAGTATACCTAATTTATATTGTGTTGGTTATTTTGTAAATGAACTTAATAGCACTGTGTATTTGTTTTTTACAACAAACACGCTTTCAAATTATTCACCTTCAGAGCAAAACTTTATATATTCTTACAATGCTCAAACTTCTACTTCGTTAAAATTAGTACAAGGCGCTTTTCTTAATTTTTCTACTTTAAACCCTATAATAGGCGTAAATATTTTAGAAGATTTTTTATTTTTTACAGACAATAGAAATCAACCTAGAAAAATTAATGTTAATTTAGCTGAAACTCAAGGTATAAATTACTATACAAACGAAGATCAAATATCTGTAGCTAAATATTATCCATTCGAAGCTCCACAGGTAATAAAAGAAACGTCTACGCCTGGTCAATACGAAACAACCATGTATGATGCTTCAAGTGAATATATACCTATTAACAACGGTACTGGAGGCGTTCCAGTATCTCCTAATATAAATAATCCTTATTACGAACAAGACTTTCCAGGCGATCCACAGTTTTTAGAAAACAAGTTTGTAAGATTTAGTTATAGATTTAAATTTTCAGATGGTGAATATTCTTTAATAGCACCATTTACTCAACCTTGCTTTATACCAAAACAAGATGGTTATTTTTTAGAAGGCGACGAGCAACAAACTTTTGCTAGTACTATTGTTAGTTTTATGGAAAATAAAGTTAATAAAATAGCCTTGCAAATACCTTTACCGATTAAACAAGATGGTAATGTGGCAAGTGATGCTGAGCTAAATACATTATTTCATATATCTGAAATAGATATTATGTATAAAGAATCTGATGGTTTAGCTTTGCAAGTAGTTGAAACTTTACAAGTTTCACAAATTACTTCTTCTAATAATTTTTTTGAATATATTTATAATTCTAAAAAACCATATAAAACTTTACCAGAAAATGAAATTACTAGAGTTTATGATAAAGTTCCAGTAAAAGCTTTAGGCCAAGAAATAATATCTAATAGAATTGTATATTCTAACTTTCAAGATAAACACACGCCACCTTCTGGTATAAAATATCAAGTTGGTGCTAATGAAAAATATACACCAACAAACGCTAATTCTTCAAAAACAAGTATAGAATATCCTAACCATTCTGTAAAACAAAACAGAAACTATCAGGTAGGTGTTGTGTTAGCTGATAGATATGGAAGACAATCAACAGTTATACTTTCAAATGATGTTAGCGCTGGATCTAGTGATTTTGGAGCTGATACAGTGTATCTTCCATATAGAACTGAAAATGATTCAATTGGGTTTTTAGGAGATTCATTAAAAATTTCTTTTAACCAGGTTATAACTAGTACTCCAAATTCAGTTTTTTTAACACCTGGATTATACGATAGCTCGGTTAATAGCGGGGATTACAAACCTTTAGGTTGGTATAGCTATAAGATTGTAGTAAAACAAATTGAACAAGAATATTATAATGTGTATAGCGCTGGAGCTATGAAGGATATTCCTTATGATTACGACAATGATAGTCCTCCTTCAGTTGTAAACGAAGTATCACCTAATACTTCTTTTATAACTTTAATCAATGACAACATTAATAAAGTACCTAGAGATTTATCAGAAGTAGGACCTCAAGACAAAAGTTTTAGAAGTTCAGTTGTATTGTTTGGTAGAGTAGTAAACACTGGTAATAATTTTAGCAACATTGGCAACGAACAATATTTACCAACAAATAATAGAACTTCTTTTACAACAAATGTAATAGAAGATTTATTTGATTTATTTGATGTATTACAATTTCAGCAAGGTGGTAGTGTTGTGCCAATAACAGACACGCAAAATGCTTATCATGGATTTTATAAATCAGATTCAAATCCTTTTATAGCTGAATTTATAACAACACAAACAACTGCAGATCAATTTGGTGTATTTAATGTAGACGCTGGTAGTTCTGGTTTTCAAGATATAGAAAACTTAGCTATACTCGAAACAGCGCCTACAGTATCAAGGCTTGATTTGTATTATGAAACTAGCACATCTGGTCTTATATCTACATTAAACGCTGCGATAGGTAGTAGTAGTGGTGGGGGTGATTTAGCTACTGATACAGTAGATTTTGATTACGTTCACAATGAAAGCATGGCGCCTGGAGCTGATATATCAGGTACGTTTTATTTTGTAAACTTTGGAGGAACAAAACTAACACCCGACTCTGCTGAAATTGATTATGTTATAGATAATACCGGTTCTGGTGTTGATTTAAAAGATCAGTTTTACCTAGATGATACACCAGGCAATGGTGATTTTATACTAAGAACTGCTTCTACTGCCAACGGTAGTCCAGCTGATGCGTATTTTTATTACGGAAGCAATTCGCTATCTAGACAATATACATTTGGTTTTAATGTAACAAATAGTGGTTCTACTTCATCTGTAACAGAAACTGGTGATCTTAGTAATATAGACCCAACCATTAATAATAATAATGCTAACCCAATTGAAGTAAGTGTTGGCGAATCAGTTATAATAAGTGCTTTAAATGGTTACAATGGCTCGAACACAAGTAACCCAAATACTAGTACGTACACTCAAGGTTTATCTTGGAGTATTAACACCGCGACCGTTGTTGGTGAAGGTGTTTTTAGCATTTCATTAGACGGAACACAAGTTTTAAATTCTAACACTTTAGCTGCTGGGACAAGTACATTTGAACTTAATCTACAAGACGCGGGTGGTGCCAATGCTGCGTCGAAAACGTTTACCGTATATTTTGGTCAACCACAAGTACCATCAGATTTTACAAGCAATATCCAGCTTGGAAATTTCATCGATGGCGATGGTGGAGCTATTTGGTTCACAGATAATGTTAACAGCTTAAACGCAGATACTCCAGATTTTGGAAACGCAAGTAATGCATCATTATATTTAGATGGTTTTAACGCGCCAAATAGTTTAAATAGTTTAAATACTGTTGATGTTTGTTCTACAGGTAGTTTTAACGCTCAGTTTGTTAATCAAACAAAAAGCACTGGTCTTACTCAAGGTACTTTATATGTATATATACAAGGCGAAAATAGTCAAAAACCACTTACTGGCACAACAAATGTATACACTAGGTTTGCTATACAGTATAGAGCTAATTCATCTAGTTCATGGGTATATTTAGCTGATTTAAATGGCAACACAATTAGCGGTGCAGACGTTGGTGGACTATGGCGTTATACTCAATTATCAAGTGGTACAATAGAAGGTTTATCTACTAATGGTGGAAATTTTATAAACGCAGAAGTTGCTTCTAATTATCCACAACCGTTTGTTTTTGGAAAAGGATCTAAAGTTTTTGCCTTTGATACTGTTGGTGAGTATAGAATTATATATGGTAATTTATCATCTAATTTTGGACAATTTCAAAATGGAGCGCCGGGCTGTAGTACTGCTGGGCAGCAAAATCTTGAAGTTACTGGAGCATTTGAAATAGGTGATTTTTATTACCCAAGTTTTGAGTGGTGGGGTGATCAAGATGGCGTGTACGAATATAGAGTAACTACCAGTAGTACATCGTGCAGCTCTAGTTTTCCAAGTAATGCTACTGCTTATTATGCTGCTGAACCTTTTGCTAAATATGTTACGCAGCTTTATACAAACACATCACTTTTAACACCAGCAAATATAAATGGTACTGCTAGGTTTAGAAGAATGCAAGAAAGAGGAAGCGTGGGCGTTTCAAATCCAGAACAAACAAAAGACGGTGCTTATACAGCTAATTTTACTAGTGGTAATAGAACCAGTGTTCCAACACCTTGTACATTTTAAAATATGGCAGCAATAGTAGAAGTAAAATATTTTAACTCTTTTTTATTAAAGAAGACTATGCCTAGCGATCAAGACGTCGCGCCTGTGTGGAACGGTAGCACTGGTGTACCCGCTGCCAATCCGACTAATGGTGGTTACCCAGTAGCTCCTTCAACTGATCAAAATTATAGCTGGTTTGTTGAAGAGTCTAGAATTAGAGGTGGCTATAACAACACAAACGTTGATTACGGTGTAAGAGCATATTTAGTAGATGAAGAACCTAATGGTAGTATTAGAAACAACGCTCTTATATATTCAGGTATATTTAATTCTAGAACTGGTATTAACAATACTAACGTATTTAGCGTTGGTGAAGATATAACTAAAGCTGCAGATCCAGCCAATGGTAGTATACAAAAGTTATATGCTGAAGATACAAACCTTATTATATTTCAAGAAAATAAAGTTAGCAGAGCGCTTATAGATAAAGACGCTATATATTCTGCTGAAGGTCAAGGAAGTGCTGTTAGTACTCTTAATCTTGTTATTGGTCAGATAGTTCCTTATGCTGGAAACTTTGGTATAAGTAACAACCCAGAAAGTTTTGCGGTGTATGGTTACAGAAAATATTTTGTAGATAAAAACAGAAACTCTGTACTTAGGTTGTCACAAGATGGTATTACTGAAATATCTAACTATGGTATGATAGACTATTTTAGAGATCAACTTGGTAACTTAAGCTCTTCAGATAAAGCTATAGGTGCTTGGGATATATACACAAAGCAATATGTAGTTAGCTTACAAGGTTCAAGTGTTACCCCGACAACAGCTGGTAAGCTAGTAAATGACAACGAAACAACAGATGGCTACCAAACATTGTCGTTTGATGAGTCTGTGCTTGGTTGGACAAGTAGGTATACATATAAACCAGAACAAGCCTTTAGTATTAAATCTAAATATTACACTATTAATAGTGGTAAACTATATGAGCATAACTTCCAATCACTTGGAAATGATAATAACAGAGGTAATTTCTATAATGTTTATTCTGATTCTACTGTAACATTTATATTTAATCCCAAAGTAAGTGCTTCTAAGGTATTTAAAACAGTTAATTACGAAGGTTCTACCGGTTGGGAAGTTCCAAGTTTTAACGCGGCTAGAAGTTTTGAATTAAATGATACTTCTAATTTAGTTTATAGCTACGATGAAGGTGCTTATACGCAAGACGGTATACAATACTATGCTGGATTTTACAACAAAGAAGGTAAATACTTTGCTAATCTTGTAAACAATAATAATCTTGGCACTCCAGGTGAGGTTGTATATGGACAAAGTATGTCAGGTGTAAAAGGTTACTATGCAACTGTGACTATAAGAACAGATAATAGTACACAAGTGGCAGGAGCAGGTGGTAAAACACGCGAGCTATTCGCTGTATCTTCTGAATACGTAGAATCAAGTTATTAAATTATATGGAATTAAAAGCACGGGTAATAAAACAAAGTGATTGGGAAATGCTTTTACAATGGTGGTCTGGTCACGGATGGCCAACACCTAAAAAAGATAATTTACCTGAAAACGGAACAGGAGGAATAATTATAGAAGAAGACAACCAACCAGTTATAGCTGGTTTTATATATCAAACAAATTCAAAAGGTTGTTGGTTAGAATATATAATATCAAAACCTGATTACGAAAAAGATAGATCTCATTTAATAGACATGCTTGTTGTTAGCGCTGAAAAAACAGCCTTATCAATGGGCTTTAAATATATGTTATTTGTAGGTAAAAGCAAAGGTGTTATAACATCAATGGAAAAAAATGGCTGGATAAAAGATCCTAAGCCTTCACACGAAGTAATGAAAAAACTTAATTAATCATGGGTATAGCTACAGCAATAGCTGTTGGGGCAACCGTTTCCGCTGTAGGCGGTGCAGTAGCAGCCAATCAAGCGAAACAAGCCGCTAAGGGAGCGAGAGGCGAAAGAAACAGAGCTCAATTACAAATAGAAAATTTAAAAAATAAAAGACCTAAACCTATAAATCCTTATTCTGATACTAGAGATTTAAGCGAAATGGCACAAGATTTGTCTAGCCAAATGACAAATGCATTTTCTAATTTAGGCGTAGCTACTAAATCTGCTGAGATACAAATGGAACAGTCTGACATTGCATTAGCTAATACTTTAGATACTATTAGAGCTACAGGAGCTTCTGCTGGTGGTGCTACTGCTCTTGCTCAAGCAGCTTTGCAATCTAAAAATAGTATAGCCGCTAATATAGAACAACAAGAAGCTCAAAACGAAAAGCTTAGAGCTCAAGGGGAGCAACAGCTTCAACAACAAAAATTATCTGAACAACAAAGACTTCAGTCAATAGCTATATCAGAGGGACAAAGAGTTCAAGCAGCTCAAGCAGCTGGTAAACAATTTGAATTTCAAACAAAAGAAAGTAGAATTAATGCTGATCTTGATAGAGCATCTGGTCAAGAAAGACAAGCTTCTGCTAATGTTGCTTCTGCCAACCAAGCCAAAGCTAGTGCTATATCAGGTGCTTTTGGCGGCGTAACATCTATGATAGGTTCTGCCGCTGGTGGTGGAGCCTTTGGGTAACACTACTGCAAGACCAAAAGTAAGCACTGTAAGTACTTTAACACCTCAGGGTTATAGTTTTTAATAATAAAATATGAGTTATAGAAATCCACAAATAATCGTTGATCGTTCAGCAGAAATATATGCAGGTATGGCTACGGCTGGTGCTAACATGTTTAATGCGTATATGGATGCTAGGGCAAAAGCTAATGAAAGAGCTAAAAAACAAGACGCTGGTTTACTTAAAGCTTTGAATAAAGAAAGAGAAAATCAACAAGTTAAAATAGACGAAGGTGTTGATGTTGCTGGTGGGATAAACGGTGCTGGTGGTTTGGTCAAAGCTTATAAGTCTATATATCAAGATGAAGCGGAAACTATTATACCTTTAAATGCTAAAATGAATTTAGGTCAAACTAGCGGTGATGAATCTAAATCAATTAGAGAACAAGAAAATAATCTTGACTCTTGGTCTGGACGTACTGTAGATCATCTTGGTAATTATGGTTCTCAAGCAGAAACATATACATCTACAGCAACAGGTAGTTTTGCTAATAATTACGTTATAAATGGAGATACGCCTAATGAAAAATTAGCTAATAAAATGGCTTTAAATCTAGCTTCTAATAGTGTGCTTTTAGATGGTGCTGAGGCTAGGTTATTTTTTGAAGATAAAAATACTATAAAAGCTAACGGCAGAATAAAAGTAGGTAGTGCCGCTTATGAAGCTTATAAAGAAAGTGGTTTTATATCAGATGAAGACGAAGGCGAAGATGGCTACATAAACTTTGAGTGGAAAGCAGATACTAGAAATTCTCCTAGACAATTGTATTCAAAAAAAATTGAACCGTTTAATATAGAAGAAAACTTAGAACAAGAAAATTTAATTAAAGATGGAGTTGTTACTAAGAATTTTTTTACTGACGAACCTCCTGTGTATAGTGAACCTATAGACATGGGTAATAATAAGCAGTTTTATCAAACAGTTAAAAGATATATTGATACAGATAAAATTTTTCAAGGAGGCTTTGGGGATGTAGTAGATTCTTGGTCTGCTAGCGTTACCGGTTCAGACAAATCTATGGCTGCGCAGTTAGATTTAATAAAAAGCATGGGTGGTCCTGAGTTAATTAAAAAATATAGAGAAGGAACAGATCGTGACAATATAATAACTACTGATATAGAAACAAAAGCTATTCAGTATTTAACTGGTGGTAAGATTATACAACAAGATGAAAACGGTAGATACTATACTTTAGATGAAACAAAACCACAAATTTATAGAAGAGATGATAACGAAGAAGGTTTTGATGAAAAAGATTCTAAACCTGTAAACTTAGAAAGAATTGAAACTTTTCCTATGGAAATTGAAGTAGATGATATAAGCATTATAGGTGATAAAGGCGTTCAAGAAAAATTTACAGCTATAGACAATTTAGTATCTAGCATGACCACTGATTTAACTGGTCAAAAAAGTATTACAGTTAAACCTGTAGAAGGCGGTGGTGTTCAATTTTTATATGGAGGTTCTAAAGTTTCTACTAGACCTATAGAAGGATTAACATCTGAAGATATTAAAAAAGAAATTTATAGAATATATGGTGGTGATCCTTCTAAAATAAAAGGGTTGTCAAGTGAAACATTACCACAAGTGCCAAATCCATTGCTAAACAATTAAATTATGGTGAATACAGATTACACTTTTAATGGCGAACCAATAAGTGAATCTTTTGTTATTGAAGCTGCGGAGGTCGAAGGACTTTCTGTTGATGAATATGTAAATCAAAAAGATGGTTTAGAAATTGTAGAAGTTACAGACGAAATACAAACAACCCCAACTGAGGGAAAGACAAACGATGTTGCAGTAGTGGATGCGGCTGTAACATCGGAACCGGACACAGCATCCGAGAGTACGGAATCAGACTCGGTAGATACTTCTGGGGAATCAGAAAATCCTGATTGGTTAAAAGAAGACATTGTAGCAGATTTAAACACTGTAGGAGATATTAGAGAAATAGACAAAAGAATAAAACTATTAGCCGGTAATAACAAAGATTTAAAATTTGTTAAAGAAGGCGAAATAAGTTTATTGGATTCTCCAAAAAGATTGTTTCAATATAACAAGTTAATCAACAGGAAAAACGATATATTAAAGCAAACAGATAAAGATATTAAAAACTTAGCTACTGAAGAAAAAATAGTAGAAAGCTTTGACGTTGAAAAACCCGCTATAGAAGGCGATTCATATATAACTGACGAAGGAGGTGTTTATATAGCTAGCGCTCCTTTAGTTGTTGATGGTGAAGTCGTAGGTAGCCAAGCTCAACCCGTATCTATAGGTGAAGTAGAAGTAGTAGGTAAAAGACTTTCTGTAGATGAGCTTTCTAAAAAATATAATAATTTTAAAGATAAAGCTATTGCAGATTCTTTTGACGTTGTAGCTACAGCGCTTGAGCTAGTACCCTTTGAAAGTGAATTTAAAACTTACGTTCAAGAAAAAAGCAAAGAAAATAGAAGTAAAAGAGATCTTTACAATAAACTTTATCAAGAAGGTAAAATAGACTTAGATGCGACTAGATCAGCTTTTAATACTATAAATAATAGTATGAGAACTATGGTTAATTTAGATGATCAGTTTTCTTATTTAGATGCTTTGATATTTTCACAAAGTCCTGATGAAGAAACAAGTAAGCAAGGTTATTCTAAATTAAAAAAAGCTAGAGAAAATTTAAATTTAAAAGAAAGTTATTTTTTACCTACTCAAAGATTTGATAGACTTAAAGAAAAGTCAAACGCTTTTGAATATGTAACTGGAGGTTTAGCAGGTTTATTTGATGCTGGTATGGCTGTCGCTACTACCGTTGCTCAAACAACGCCTGGGCTTGCTGTTAACATATTGTCTAGCAATTTAAAAGAACACAATACTATAGCTGCTCAAAGAATGGGTATGACTAACGAAGAATATTTAAAGTCAGGACAAGCAGATTTTGTAACTCCAACTGTAACTACAGCTTTTGAATTAGGTTCTGAATGGTTAAGGCTTAAGCAAATATCTAACTACATAAACGCTTTACCTGTTGGAACGCAACGTCAAATAGCTAAAACAATGACGGTTATGGGTGGTAATGGCGCTCAAGAAATATTTCAGTATGGTTTAAATGATTTTAATAAAAACGATGCAGCCGGTATGAATTTTAGCCAAGCATCTATGGCGTCTATTAAAGCTATGTTAAGCCCTGAAGCTTTTGAAGTAGGGTTAAAAGGTGCGTTTGGTAGTGGACCTATAGCTGTTGGAGGTAGATTATTTAATAGCAACGAATTAAAGGCTCAAGCAGCTATAAAAACAACTGCAGAAAAAGGTAGAATACAGTCTGCTATAAATAAGCTATATGAATTAGATCAGGCTAAATATTCTAAAAACATTAGCACCGAGCAATTAAAAGCTATTAATACAGCTCAATATCAAATTAGGAAAGGTTTAACTAGTGAAGTAGATGCCAACGATAAATTAGTAGCTTCATTATCAGAAGATCAATTAGAAATAATAAACCAAAACGCGGACTTATTAACATCTATTGGAGCTGAAATACAAGCTACTAGAGACGCAGATAACTTAACAGACGCTCAAAAAGAAAGTATACTCGAAGGTTTAAATGAAGCGAGAAAACAAGCTTCGCAACAAATATATGATGTAAGAAATAGAGCAGAAGCAGATGCGGCTACAAGTAAAGTTCAACAGGTAGTTAGTGATTTAGAGGCAGTTAACATGCAAACGTTGTCTACTGAAGAAATACAAAACTATTTGCAAGATAATAATCTTGTAGAAAACCAAGATGATGCTATTAAAAAATCTAGCGAAGGTGCTTTTATTATTCAAAACACAACTACAGGAGAGCAAGAGATAATAGTTAATAAAGATATAGGCAGTATATCAGACGCAGCTCACGAAGGGTTACACGCTTTAATGTTGCAAACAGTTAGAAAAAGTCCTGATACAGCTATAAGATTAGGAGAGTCTTTAAGAAATGAATTAAACAAACTTGATCCTAACTTAATAGAAGATTCAGGTATACGTAAAAGATTAGAGCTATATAACCAAGATCCTACAGCAGTGCAAATGGAAGAAGTTTTAACTTTATTTTCTGACACTGTTACAAACGGTACTGTAGAATTTAATGATAGTACATTTACAAAGATAGGTGATTTTATTCGTCAGTTTTTAAGCAAGCTAGGAGTTAAAGCTAAGTTCAATAATGGTCGTGATGTATATAACTTTATAAAAGATTACAATAAAAGTATTGAGTCTGGTAAATTAACTAGAGGTCAAGTACGCGCAGCTAAAGAAGGTGTAAGAGGTAAACTTGTTGGTCCTAAAATAGAGACATTTGATGACGCTACTATTAAACAATCTAGAAAACTTACGCCAGAGCAAGATCAACAAGCTCAAGATAAAGTTAAAGACATACAAAAAGTACAGCAAGAAGGTGAGAAGATTGCTAAAAATTTTAATAAACCTTTTGAAAAAAGCGCTAAGCAACAAAGACTAGAAAGAGAATTAACTACATATATAAAACCTACTCTTGATAGTTTTGTGGAAAGTAGAACTAAAGCACTGTACGATCCTATAGCGGCAGATGCTAAAAGAAATGTTACAAGACAGGATTTTGTAGAGTCTATGAAGTCTGATATAATTTCAATGACAATTGCTGAATTTAAAGCTAAACAACCTTTAGAAAAGTTTATTACAAGCAGAGGTTTTTTAAGAGCAAACAGCTTAGCAAAAAAGCTAGGTATTAAATCAATAGAGCAAGGGATAGATCAAGATTTAAAAGCTGCTAGTAAAGTTGCAACTGATACAGATGCTGATACAGATTTTGACATTGATACTAATTTAGAAACTGAAACTAGACAAGCTCAGTCACCTAGACAAACTACAAAATTTAATACTGATTTTGCTGAAAATCTTGATATTGAAGTAGAAGGTAAAGAAGAAGCTGAAATAAACGAAGAGGCTCAAAAACAGTTTGATAAAGCTATAGCTAAAGATTTAGAAGCTATAGGAGATGTTACGACTTTTGCTCAAACTAAAGACATAGGACCTGCGTTAGCCGCTTTAATGGAAAAAGCAACTCAAGGTAGAGCTGAAGAAATAGTTGACGGAAGAAAAAAAATAGTAAAAACTCCTGGTATGCCAGCCGCAGTTTTTTCTGATAAAAGTAAAAATATAGCTAAAAAAAATGCAGATTCCGGTGCTTTAACAGCTCTTAAACAATTTTTAGATATTAACGCTCAAAGAGATTTTAACAACTTACCTGATGCTTTTTCTCCTGAAACAGGTAAAGCTACGTTTATACCTGAAAACGTAAAGAAAGCTTTGTATAGAAAAAATGATCAAGGTAGATTTGTTTTAGATAAAAGTAAAACTGTAAAAGATTACAGAAATTTACTTGGAGATATGGTTAAACCTGTATATAGAGCTAGTGAAGCTCAAACTATAAAAGGTTTAGCTGCATTATCTTTGAGAAATAGGATGTTTGAACAAGCGGTACCTGATGTTGTAGCTAGAAAAACAACGGGTGTTAAGTTTAGTAAACAAGTAGACGGAGCTTTAACACCTGGTCAATCTCAAAATATAGGTAAAGTATTTAATAAACTAGGTAATCAAGAAAAAATAACTTTTGTACAAAATATAGATCCTTTCTTTGATGCTATAACTAAAGATGATTATAATGTTGAAACAGCATTTAACAATATTTTTGGTCCAGACTTTTTAAAAGGAAAAAAGAAACAAGATTTTATAAACGAATGGTCTAAAGTAAGAGGTTCATTAGTTGATTTAAAAAACTACAACAAAGGTAAACCTAAAAAAACAACTGTACAAGATTATTTATATCAAGCTTTTGAAGAACAAACTCAAAGCGAAGTTGTTGAAAATATTCTTGGTGTAAAAAAAGGTGGTGTTAACTTTAGAAGTAAAGATCAACTTATGGGTTATGTTAATTTTATAAATTCTTACATAGCCAAAAAAGCAGAATCGTTAAACGACTTTGAATTAGCTGAGTTTGTTATAAATGATTTAGGTCCAACACTTTCGGCTGGTGCAAAAGTTGGTGGTAATGATTTTATGTGGCAGCGCGATGCTGATACTGACTTACTTGTTTTAGTTCCTAGCACTTTAGACAGGTCTAATAGTATTAGAACAAGTTTGTTTGGTAATCAAAGAGAAATGGCAGAGGTTTTGATAAAACCTTTTATTTCTGATAAAAGCAAACTAACATATAAAGGCAATAAACCTCTATGGGATGGAGTGCCTTTGCTTAAAAAAGGTTACAAAGTAGATCAAAGTGTAAATACTTATTTAACATCTATAAAAAAGAATGGTGGTATAACAAATGAGATGTTAGATAAATCTCAAGAATACGCCGATCAGCAAGTAAAAAATATAATAGATATATTAGACTATTACAAATCGCTACCTAAAGATTCTGAAACAACTATAGATGATCTTGGTATGTTTTTTAGAGCATCAAATGGTGATATGACAGCTATGGTTAGAGCCGCTGCTAATGTAGATAGCTTTGCCGGCGATGGTAAAGGAGCTTATAGATATGAGCATAATCCTCCAGCTAGAACTATGTTGGTTCGTATGGCAGAATATGTTAATGGAACTATAACAAAACAAGAACTAAAAAACGAGTTTGACAAATACACGGTGTCTATTATACCGCAACAAATGGACGACGTTATAAACGAGCGTTATAAAGATACTGTGCCCCTTGTAGGTTCTAGATATTATAATGCTTTCACTTATGGTAGGTTTCCATTTGCTATGAATATTTATAAAAAACAAAGTGATGGTTCTTATAAAACAGAAACTATAGGCGAATATCAAAAACAAGCTTATGAAAGCCAAATAAAAGCTTCAAGGTCAAACAACAATCAACTAATGCCTGTAGTTAAGTTTGCTAAACAAGTTCCTAACTCAGAAGTATTAAATCGTATGAGCGAGCTTGATGCTGATGCCAAGCAAGCTAATAAAGAATTTTATGATAGTGTTGATCTTAATAAAGATTTTAACGATATACTAGAAGTTAAAACAGGTATTGCATCTGAAAAAAGATACAAGCGCGTTAAAGCAGAAGTTGTTGGCGCTAACAAAGGTAGGTTCCAGTTTTTTATACCTCCGTCAGCTGAAGACTTTACAGGTTTGTTATACTCAACACTTGCTAAAGGTAAACTTGGTGATGCTCAAATGGCGTGGTACAAAAAGAACTTGCTAGATCCGTATGGTAAAGCAATGAACGAATTGTCATCAGCTCGTATAGCTATGATGAATGATTATAAACAGCTTAAAAAAGAATTAAAAATAGTACCTAAAGACTTACGTAAGAAAGTTCCAGGTGAACCATTCACACGTGAGCAAGCTGTAAGAGTTTATATATGGCAAAAGCAAGGTATGTCTGTTCCAGGTATTAGCGAAGCAGATATGCAAGACTTGTCAGAGTATGTAACTAATGATACCGAACTTCAGTTATTTGCTGAGCAGCTTATTAATATACAGAAAGGTGATCAGTATGCTGGACCCAAAGAAGGTTGGCCAGCCGGTACTATAACAACTGATATGCTTGAAGGTTTAAATACTATTAAGCGTGCTAAAGCTTTAGAACAATGGCAAGCCAATGCAGATGAAATATTCAGTGAAGAAAACCTAAACAAAATAGAAGCTGCGTATGGTAAACCATATCGTAAAGCTATGGAAAACATGCTACAGCGTATGAAGTCTGGTCGTAACAGAAACTTCCAAGGTGATACGCTTACAGGTAGAGTTACTGATTGGCTTACAGGTAGTATTGGTACAATAATGTTCTTCAACACAAGATCAGCAATACTTCAAACTATATCTAGTATTAACTTTGTTAACTTCACTGATAACAATATACTAGCTGCAGGTAAAGCTTTTGCAAATCAAAAACAATATTGGTCTGACTTTATGACGCTTATGAACTCTGACTTCTTAAAAGAACGTCGTGGTGGTTTACGTATTAATGTTAATGAAGCTGATATTGCAGACATGGCAAAGAGAGGTGGAGCTAGAGGTGTTATAAATAAACTACTTGAGTTTGGTTTTACACCTACGCAAATAGCAGATAGCTTTGCTATCGCCTCTGGTGGTGCTACGTTTTATCGTAATAGAATAAAATCTTTGAAAAAACAAGGCATGAAAGATGCTGAAGCTGAGGCTCAAGCATTTGTAGATTTTAGAGAGACAGCAGAAGAGTCACAACAGTCGTCAAGACCTGATAGAATATCAATGCAACAAGCCGGTCAATTAGGACGTCTTGTATTGGCTTTTGCTAACACGCCAGCTCAGTATGCTAGACTTATAAAGAAAGCTGCTAGCGATCTTAAGAATGGTCGAGGTGATGCTAAGACTAACATAAGTAAGATTATATACTACGGCGTGGCACAGAACTTATTGTTTAACGCTTTGCAGCAAGCTTTGTTTGCGTTTGCTTTTGATGATGATGAAGAAGATACAGACGAGCAGCAGAAGAAATATGTTAGCATAGCTAACGGTATGATGGACTCACTGCTTAGAGGTATGGGATTAGGTGGTGCTGTAGTTTCAGTAGGTAAAAATGCTATCAAACGTATTATAGATGAGATGGAAAAGAAACAACCTAAGCTTGAGAAAGTAGGTTACGAACTTACTAAACTGTCTCCACCTATATCTGCTAAGCTATCACGTGTAAACCAAGCTGCAAGATCTTATCAGTGGGATAAAAAAGATATGATGGAAAAAGGTTGGAGCTTAGACAACCCAGCTTATTTAGCAAGTGCTAATGTTATATCAGCACTTACCAATATACCGCTTGACAGAGCTGTAAAGAAAACCAACAACGTGGTACAAGCTACATCACAAGACTTAGAAACTTGGGAACGCTTGGCTTTACTAGGTGGTTGGCAAGACTGGGAAATAGGTATTGACGAGGAAAAACCTAGTAATAAACCTCAACCTAGAAAATCTAAAATAACTAAAAAACGTAAACTTTCAAAAAGATAATTATGGGAAAGATTAGTCCAGCGTGTAAAGCTGCAGCAAAAAAGAAGTTTGAAGTATGGCCATCAGCATATGCCTCTGGTTGGGGAGTACGTTGTACTAAAGCTGGTGGACCTGGTAAAATGGGTAAGAAGAAAAAGAAGTAATGGCTAAAGCGTATAGAGGAGTTTTAAAAGCTCGTATAAATAAACTATACGGAGGTAATGTTACTTGTAGTAAAGTTAAAAAACTGAAGTCTCGTAGTGAAGCTACTAAGCGTGATGTGCAGTTAGCTAACTGGTTTATTAACATGCAAAACTGTGGACATGGCAAAAGAAAAACTTGAGTGGAAAGACTCTGACGCGCCAGATGCTAATGGTAAATTTAGAGATCTGTCTTGCGATGCATTAGCTGATTGGCTAATCAAAAGTCGTAAAGGAAATAAGCAAAAAATAGTTGGTAGCTTAAACCAGCAAATTGCTTTTAACAAAAAGAAAAATCCTACGTATGCTAAGAAAATGAAGTGCGCTAGGAATAAAGCAATGAAAAAACTAGATAAGTAATGTACGTGCAAAACTCACCGTTCCAAAAGAAATCTAAAATAAAAGGTGGTGGAACTAAAAAAGTTTGTCTGCCTGCTTCAAAGGTAAGATCAATGAGCAAGGCTGAAAAGGATAAAGTAATTAGAGCTAAAAGATCTGCAGCTAAAAAAGGAGATTATAAACGCTCTAGTAAATCAAACGTAAAAGGTGCTCGTAAGAAAGGAGCTACATTACGTGATTGGTTTGAAAATGAAAATTGGATTAACGTTGCAACAGGAGAACCATGCGGAAAATAATAGATAAGTTACAAGCGGCTTGGAACAGCTTGCTATATAAATTAATGTTTAAAAAATATAGATAATGAAACCATTTACATCAAAACACTGTACACCTATAAACTATGGTAGTCCTTTAGAAAGAAGGGCTACAAGTAAAAAAGAACAAAGATTACACAAAAAGCTAAGTGATGTTGAAGGTAAAAAAGCTGCTCATTACTTTGAAGGTCATGGTGAAAAAAACTACCACAGAAAACAAGATCGTTTAGAAAGAAAAGAATTAAGAGTAGAACAAAAACTTGACAGAGAGAGCAAAAAGCGGTCAAGAAAATCTCTTGGGCTTGAGGGCTCTGGTGCTGATAGAAAAGGAGATAGACAAGAAAGAAAAGATTTAAGATTAAAACAGAAGGAATTTAAAGCTTATAGAAAAGAAAGGGAACAAAAATAAACTGGGCGTACCATACCCAACAGTTCCTAATAAAGAAAGGGGATCTCAAACCGAGGTCCCCTTCTTTTTTTACAGTTATCCGTCGCAAGCAGCACAGTCAGGATCCATAGCTTGTTGGGCTATATCACCGCGTAGTACTGATTCAGTACGCATATAGTATAAGGTCTTGATACCTTTCTTCCAAGCATCTATATGTACTTGATTAATCCACTTAGGTGTAGCCTCAGAGGGAAATGCTAGGTTTAAACTAACTGATTGATCTATATACTGTTGACGTATACCAGCTTGATTAACAAGCTCTAATTGATTAATCTCTTTGAAAGTTTTAAACACGTTCTTAACTT
>WLWH01000679.1_pt1 | contig 27003 bp, 28 predicted proteins | sample 6712741 | NCBI WGS metagenome assembly WLWH01 (sample SAMN12718694, study PRJNA515312) | sponge metagenome | isolation source: marine sponge | host: Mycale hentscheli | place: New Zealand: South Island, Marlborough, Capsize Point | collected 2003-05-01
AAGTCGCCAGAGATTATTTATAATCTCCAGAGAATTTTAATTCTCTACACACAATGAAACAATATTATTATAAAGTATATAATAAAATGGCTTAAAGACAAGCCACATATATATATTAACAAAGAATGAATATGAATACTTACAACAACGAAAATAATGAACAATTTTATAATGATATTCAAGCATATTACGAAGAACCCAAAAAACGTGTCAAAAAAAATGCTAAATATTATTTAAAAAAATATTATAATGGTAAAATTAGTATGAAAAATTTACAAAGAAAATTAAAAAAATTACCAAAAACAATTAAAAAGAAAACTGTAAAAAAATGTAAAAAGAAAATTATTAAGAAAAAAGATTTATTTGAAAAAGTTTATCAAAAGATGAAAAATTGGTGTATTGATTGTGATGTATCAGATAGAAAATTTGACCGTGGTTTTTTAAGTGCAGCGTGGAATTCTTTTTTTGCCGGTGAGCAAATTATTTATTGCCGTAAATGTCAAAACATTGCAATTGAAGGTGATTGTGGTTGTTGTTTTCACGGAAAACAAAAATATCAGAAAAACGTATTTGATTACAAAGCTTGTCCTAAAAAATTAATTGAATCTTTAGCTAATGGAATTCACAATGATTGTGGATTATGTTATGATTGCCAAAGTAGAACTTTTAGTGGTGAATGTGTTGAATGTATGGATAAAGAAATTGATTCTGATTTTGATGAGGCAGGAAATCCACTATATTAAATAAATTTAAACAATATATAATAATAATATTTATTATTATTATATAATGAATAAACAAAAAAAAGTTTTATATAAACCTTTTAAATATAAAGGTAAAGGAAAATTTAAAATGTCAGTATATGTCAAAAATGAAAAAACAGGAAAACCTAAATTAATTCATTTTGGACATAAAGATTATAAACATAATTATAGTGAAAAAGCAAGGAAAAGCTATTTAGCCAGATCAGCAGGAATTACAGATAAACAAGGACGAAAAACTGCTCTTAACAAAAACAGCAAAAACTATTGGGCTAGGAAGGTTCTTTGGAATGCTTAATATTAGAGCATTCATTCATTCCATATTTACGTCTATCTTTACCTCTACCTCTCAATAATCCTCTATGGCATTTTTTATTACATATATCACATTGTATTCTATCTCTTATATTATCAAATTCTATTTTACCATTATAATTTTTTTCAAATAATACTATTATTGACTGACCAAACCACCAAGCAACCTTGCACAATATCATTTTTTTAATTTTAAATCCTTCATTTAAAATTAAATCAATTCTCTCAGGCATAAAGTTTAAGAATCCAAATATATAACAAAATTTATTGCAGTATTTCATCGTGTGTTCTATCCATTTATTCCATAAACTATATGGTGGATTACCTATAATTAAATCTACTTTTTTATCCCAATCAAAAAAATCTTTATTCTCATCTATTTCACAATAATATTTTTTACATTTTGGCAAATTATTATAAAATGCTCCTTTACCTCTGCACGGATCTAATACAATATCATTATTTTTTATTTCGCATAAATCTATCATTATTTTGGCTAAATTAATAGGTGTATATATTTTATCATTTGCTTTTTCTCTATATTTTATTTTATTACAAGAATTATTCATATATATTAATAAAGATTTATATTATTAAAATAAAACTTGTTAAAGCTGTGAAACATTTTTTTTGGTTTGACACTTTATAGTGATTATTTATTTTATTATTTTTTTATTTTTTTATTTTATCTTTCACAGCTTACACATAAATAATAATATATATTAATTTTTATATTATTATCTATTAAATATTTTATATATTAATCTTTGTATTTTATAATAAATGGATACTAAAAAACAATGACAACATTTCATTATATATTATATAATTATATATTAAATTTAAGATTGTCCAGCACCCTCAATTTGAAATTTGACGACCCAAGCACTACCGTTGTATTCTAAAAATTGTAAATTATTTCCTGATTGTGCCATTTTCCATTTGTTAGTTCCTAATCTAAATTCGCCAGAAACTGTAGAATTTGCTGCAGCAATATCAGCACTTGCTGTAAGAGAAGCAACTCCGAGAGCATTTACTCCATCTATATCTTTTGAAGCATCACATTGTAAAAATTTATCTGATTCTGCTGTTTTTTTATTTACTGGTTTGTCTTCTAGAGTAAGAATTGCAGCATTTGATAGTCTAGCATCCCCGCCCATTGATATAGGTTCAAAAACACCATTAGCCGTATAAACTTCAATCTGTCCTCCAACTCCTCCTCTTGAATCTAAAACAGTTGAACTAATATTTCCAATAGTTAAGTTTTTAACGGCTGTCCCATCAACTACTAATAATTTTGTAGTTGAAGCTGTGCCTCCGGGATGCATACCTGTTATATTACTACCATTTAAACTAAGAGCACCAGCAGACGAAATAGAAGCTTGACCACTTACACCTGCGTAATTAATTTGTTTTAAACTATCAACACTTAATTTTTTATTATCGTTTGCACTAGCGTCATATACAACCATCATATCATTGGCTGCAGCTACACCAGCCACCGTCTGTTCAGTTAAACCATTAACATCTAAAGTGGTGTCAATAGCACTTTTAAGATTTGAGAATGGGATCTTTCTGTTAGCACTTGCACTAGCATCATAAAAAATAAATTCATCTGAATTGGCAGGTGTAGTTTCAGCAGTAGCACCATTAATATTAAGTTTATCAGGAGCAACTGCACTTTCAGAAGTCATAACATTAGCATTACCACTTAATGCGGGAATGGTTAAAATTCGGTCATTTGTGTTAGTATTGGTAAATCTAAGAGTGGTAGATGTAGATCCATCATTATTATGAGAAACAATATCTCTTTCTACATCTACGGATTTGGCTTTTACTTTAGCGTAATTGACAACAATTGATTCACTTGACATAATTTATATAATACTAAATAGATTATATAAATTATTGGTAAATTATAATTTAAGTTATTGAAAATTTAATTATATATTCTCCAGATTCTTTATTTAATTTTTTTATATATAAATTATCATTATCTGTAGATATTAACCAATTTTTATTTCCCAGAAACATTTGAGGGATAATTATTGATTTTCTAAATTTAAAATTTTTGGCTTCTGATGAAAATTCTACATCTTTATCTAAATTCATATCAAAATTATTAAAATTAAATGTATTGCCTTTTAAATGTTGGTCTTTATGTCTTGACATATATAAATATATTTACATTTTATTTATTTTTTTTTATCTTCAGACATCATTGTTTTTGCTTCTCTCATTTCTATTTTTGTTCTTCTTTTTCTTTTCTCTAATATTACATCTTTATCCTCTTTCATCATTCCTTTTGTTTCTTTTTTTTCTTGTTTTACTTCTAATTTTTTTTCTATTTCTTTACTTATTGGTTTATTTTCATGTGATTTCTCAAATGGAACTTCCTTTGTTGGTCTCCATTCTAAATATTTATTTAATAACTTCTCTCTTAATATCATATCTGATCTTAATTTCCTTCTAAATTCTCTTCTTTTTTTACTATCTTTTATGTCTAAATGCTTTCTGTAATCAATAAACCCACGTTTGGCATATAATTTTAATCCTACATCTAATAATTTTGATTGTCGTTCAGTTAATTTATCTCTTTTACCTAATAATAAATGATCTAATTGTTTTCTTAATTCTTTTCCTAATTCTGCTTTTGCTCCTTTATCTTCATTATCAAGCATTATTTTTTCTAATGGAGCTAATATTTTTCCTTTAAACCAATTTAATTTTCTTTGATCTTTTTTGGTTAATGGTTTATCTTGAATTTCTTTTATTAATGCTTTTTTTATTTCAATAGCTTCTGGGTTTGTTATTCTTGATAATTCTTTTCTTAATCCTTTTATACGTCTGTTCTTCTCTACAATACCCATACCATACCCTCTCAATGGTGTTGTTCTTTTAATTCCTACTTCTGCTATTTCTGTCATCTTTGATAAAGCATTACGTAATACATCTGCTCTTCTACCTCTTGGTTTTTTACCTGTTTTCTCCTGTATTTCAATCCATTGTTTATATGCTTGATTTTCTTCATCTGTTAAAATGGTTTTTTGTGCTTCTGTAAGCCCTACCTCTGTTTTCAATGCTTTTGCCCCATATTTTTTAATAAAATTATCTTTTGAAACCTCATAAACATCTGGAGTAATTAATCCTTTTCTTAAGTTTTCTTCTTGGATTTTTAATCTGAATTTATCTTGTTCTTCTTTATTAATGTTTTCTTCTGGCTCATCATCAGGATCTCCCAATTTTTTTGCTCTTATTTCCTCTTCTTGTTGTATTACATAAGATACCCATTTTTGCCCCATCTCATTATCATCTCTATTATATTGTTCTGGAAATGTTGAAGCTATTGACCCGTTTAAATCATGCAATAAATCAAATGCTTCATCTAATCTCATAAATGATTTACCATTAATATATTCATTTAATACTTCGTAAATTTTTGACATATTACTTGCTTGTTTTGGATTACCTCTTAATAATCTTATTACTTCTCTGTTATTTATTGATAAAATAAAAGCTATATATTCAGGAAATTGTAAATCTCCTAAATTTGATAAATTTTCAAATGCTTTTTTTGTCATTTCTGTTTTTTCTTCTAATGTAATATTTTGAGTTGGTATTGGTTCTGATTCTTTTGATTCTGCCTCTGGCATATCTTGTTTTTGCTCTGGTTCTTCTTTTTGTTCTAATTCATCGTCTGGCTCTTCAATTATTTCAACAATTTCAGCATATGGCACATCTGATTCAACAGCATTTAATACATCTTCTGCTCTATCTAATGTTCTAAATTCTTCATCTCCAAATTGACCTTCTTCATAATCTGAAACTAAATCACCATTTTCATTTATCATTAAATTAATATTATATTGATTTTCAAAATTTTCTAATAATTGAGCTTTTTTGGCATCTGGTGTTTTTCCTGATAATTTTTTTAATAAATTTTCAATATTCTTTTTTGATTTTTTTATTACTCTCATTATATTTTTTGCTTTTTGTTGAGGTGAATTTCTTGTGGATAATTCTTTTTCTATTAATGCTTTTCTTATTGATGAACCTATATTTTCCATATGAGTTGCTTTACCTGATATAATATTTGCGTTTTCTTGTAATTCTCCCGTCCCTGATTCTAAAGCTATTTTATTTGTATTTTGAATTTCTTTTTTTATATCTGATAATAATTCTAAATTTGGATCTGGTGGAGGATCTCCTATCTCAATATTCTCTGTTATTTTATAAATTATACTACATCTCTCATCTAAATTCTCAATTATTTTCCCATCACTTCCTCGTATCTCTGTTGTTATTGAACTCAATACAATGTCTCTTGATACTGTCCCATTAAAACTCATAGCATAAGAATAATAATAACTTGATGAGGCATAATTTCTTAAAGCATATCCAACACAACTTAAATGACCTCCTAAACCATCCTGATAATTAATTGTATCTGTTGGAATATTTGAATATATTCTATAGTAAGCATTTTGTATTTGAACTGAAATTGATGAAGCAGTTAAAAAATCTGAATCAACCTGTAAATTAGTTGCTATATTACCACATAAACCCAAACCATATCTTGGAAGACCATATAAAGATGTCAATGTTGCTTTAGAATCATTAGGAGTCTCATATTTTACCGATGCTTCAGTTGTCCCGAACATATCACTAGATATAGCATTATTAATATTTACCATTGAATTTGTTGTAAATGGTGAAATTGAATAAATTTTCTCATAAACTGAATAATTATTATATGTTGATTTATTAAATCTATTATTAAATGAATTATATGAAAATTTCATTGGTTTTAAATCGTGATATTTAAATCCTAATTTCCAAAATATTGATCCATAATAATTATCTTTTGTTGCTATTGTTGCTCTAATATCTGTGATATTTATTATATTATTATTTTTTTCTGTTGATTTTGATTGAAATACCAAATCTGATATATATATTCCTGAAATTGAATCTAATACACCTTTATCTGGTGTTGGATATGCTGTATAATGCCACGTTTCTTTTGCTTGTGGTGTTTTTGGAAATGTATATTCTGCTATATTTTCGTTTAATCTTGCTACAATTTGTCCCTGTGTTGTTGAATCTGAGTTTTTTTGATTGAGCATATATGGTGTATGAAAATCTGATATTTGAAATTTACCTAACTCAGAATTATATTTAAATGTTGGATTTGTTGCTCCTACCCAGCAATAATTACAATATGATGACATATATTTGGGTTTAGCAATTGGCATTGATGGAGGAACTATAGCACTTGACCCCGAACCTTCTTTAATAGTATATTCTGCAGTTATTGTTCCTGCTGTATCTTTATTAACTAATTTTGCTATTGGATTATCAAAAGAACTTGGAGAAAAGCCAAAATATGTAAAATTTTGTAATTTTAATATTTCATCATTAGTATAATCTTTATAACAAATAAAAGCACAACATATTTTTTTAGCTGGTGGATTTACTTGTTGAGCTGTTGAATCTCTACCACATTCATAAGGAATTACTAATATATCATTATCTATACAAAATTTTTGACATTCTTTTATATTATCTGTTAATTCAAATTTACTATTAATAAAATGATGTGGATAACGAATATTATTAATAATTTTATCTCCTTCCCAAATTATTTCATCATCATTACACCATTTTCTCCTCGTGGCAAATTCTACTCTTTGCTCACTAAAATTGCTTTCTGGTTTATTCATAAATGATGGCTTTAATCCTTTGGTTAATCTTGGATATACTACTCCATTATCAACTAATATTTTATTATGTGGTGGGTTTGGGTCTGTTTCAATATTTCCTAATGTTGATCTATATTTCATATAACTTGGGGCTAATCCTGACACATTAATTATATTATGTTCTACATCAATATCTTTTATATTTGGATCAAATGAATCATCATCAGATCTTCCTAAATCTAATTTTATTTTATAATCTTTACTTGCTTTTATTTCATCTGAGGTTTTTTCTTCTCCATCAAATACTTCACAATTTTTAAATAAATCTTTTATAATATTTAAATTATCTAAATCAAATAATACATTAGTTGGGAATGCTTCGTATTTTCTAAATCTACCATATATAAATATTGGGTTTTGATTTGTTATTGTGGTAGTTGATGATATTGTTTGAGCTATTGCCGTTCCGTTAAATGGTGTATAAGTTCCTGGTGGAATTGTTCCAAAACCATTGGGGCTACTTGCTGGTGCATTAGTGGTATCTTCTGTAATAAATTGATTTAATTCAATATTATTTGCTTTTGTTTCATATACTACCGTTGTGTCATATGTTTTCATTCTAAAAAAATTCCAATGAGGTTGAACAATTTTCTGAAAATTAGCAGGTGTCAATGTAAAAACATCATTATCAACATCTGTTAAGACTATTTGACCTGTTGAAGCAAAATTATAATCAAATGTCCAAGTTGCTATCTGTTGAGCTATATTAGCATTATTTGTAGTTATTTTTTCTGATGTTATACCACCATTGGATAATAATACTCTTGAATCTCTGTTAGGACAATAACCATACATATTACCCCATAAATTTTTTTTCATTACTGTTCCATCTGGGTGATCTGCCATTAAAATTATTTTATTATGACCATCTAATAAATATAATCTTTGTATTGAAGCATCATAGCTCATTCTACCGTGATGTAAAGGATTATTAAATGGTTCAGCTATTGGGTTTCCATTTAAACTAACAATAAACCAAGTTGCATGTATATATGGTTTATCTCTATCTGTTTGTAAATAATAATCTTGTCCTGCATGTGTTAGTTTTGTTTGATAATTTAAACCATTTATAGTGGCTTGAGTTGAGTATTGAACAAAAGTCAAAGCAGGAGTCCAATTTACAGATGCCCATTTAAAAGCTTCTATAGTTCCTGTATTTTCTAATCTAAAATATGAATTATGAAAACCTTCATTTTTATAATTTTCAATTCTCCATTCTTTACCTGTTTGATCTGTCCAAGTAGTTAAACAAAAACCATAAAATTGTGATTTTGCTATTAAATGAACTTTAGTTGCACTATCCGTATCTATATATCTTGATGGTTTGCCATATTCATTTACATAATCTATAGCTGTATAATTTCCCATTTGAATTCTATTAGGTAAATTACTCACACCTCTAAAATAAATTAATACTGATATATTTGTATTATTTGTTTTATCAATACATTGATATGATCTTATCATATCTGCAACAGTTGTTGTAGGATTAAAAATTGTTATAAAATTAGTTTTTGGAGCGTTAGGATCTGTATTTGGTATTTCTTCAGCACTTGTATAAACATCATAATTATGGTAATTCTCTGGGTTATTATCTCCTGCTAAATTTCTATATCTACTTACTATTAATGATGGATAATTAACAGTAAAATTTAAAGCATTATTATTGCTTACATTACCATTAAATCTCATAAATAAATCTGAATTATTCATAGGCATATTATCATTATTAAAATTAAATGTTTTTGTATTCATTAAAAAATTTGTTCCATTTTCATACCAAATAGGATTTTCAACTAATATATTATTATAAATGTGATGCTCTTTGTTTCTATCTGGAACAATTTCTTTATTAGTTTGTGATTTAATAGCAAAATTAGCATTAATACATTTAACAGTTTTTCCTGTAAAGGCATATGTTGATCTAAATTTTTGTTGATTATATAAATCATCTGAATCTGTAAATTTTCTTATAATATTTGCCCCATATTGAGCAACATAAGGAACTATCTCATTTTCAATATTTTCATTAGGAGGATTTGACAATTGCATTTGTATTGTTAAATTATCAGCTACTGATTGAGGATTTATAAAACCTGATGGAATTGATAATGGGATTGGTTTTTTTAATATTTTAGCATTTGGATATGTTCCTACTTTAAATATTCCGTGAGCTGGAACATTACGATTAAAAATTGGCAGTCCATCAGCACGTCTTACATTTCTATCTTGACCCATATATTCATCTATTACTACTCCTAATCTTTGAGTTTTTGCTTTTAAATAAGGATTTATATGATTTTGTGTATCTCCTATATTATAAACTTCATAATCCAATGGGTATGGTCTTCCATCATATTGATCGGCACTTGATGAATTACTACGTATCGGTGGATTTTCTTCTGCTGTTCTTGTAAAATATGAGAATGGATATTCATTAATATATGCTCCATATCTATTATCAATATAAAAAGATGTAGTATCATCTGGGGGATTATCAATATCTCCAAATGTTCCTAATTTTTTTGTTTTTGTTTCATTAGCATTGGCCACGTCCATTTCAGATCTAATTATTGCTGGTAATGGTAAATTATTCAAACAATTATTATTAACATAATAACCAATATTTAATAATGAAAAATTATCTGTATAATTTTTATTTTTTACATTATTTCCGTAAAATTCTATTGATTCTGAATTCGCACCTCTTATATTAATCAAACAATTTTCTAAATTTACTGTAGAACCTTTTTTAATTAAAACAGGGTCAAGTTGATTTGTCCATCTGGCATTATTTATTTTATTATCTGTTTCATCAGAATTTAAACTTTGTAAAGAATTAGCTTTATCACATTCTAATATAATATTTCTCTGTCCTTGAATTCCTGACATTGTTAATATATATAATATATATATATTAAAAATTACTAAATTAAATTAGGTATATAAATTGTATTTTGTTGAATATTGATGTGAAAACATTTCATTAAAAAAATTTATTATTGATTTTATTTTTTTTCTTGGGCTACATTTTTTTTTTCTTCTTTTTATTCTATTTTTAAATTTAACTACTCTTTTAAATCTTATAATCTCTTTATTTAATTTTTTTTGTTTTCGCATTTGATCAAATACTATCTGAATATTGTCCATATAATATTTAATTATATATTATTTTTTTTACTTAACTGAAATCTACACTTATATTACCGTTTTGTAATCTCATTACTCTTTCACAACAAGTATAAATTCTCATTAATCTTGTTCCTGTTCCATCTAAATTGGTGTAAGTATAAGTATAATTTAATTCTAATGGTGTATCACCAACTCTCATACCTGTCCCTGAACTGTTATTTTTAGCCCAAGAGAAATTTACACCTTTATAAGATAAACCACCGCTTATTATTGTATTTGGAATATTATTATTTTTATCATCTGTATCTAAAACAGATGATGGAGAATTAGTGTATAAACCTGCAGGAACAACATTTCCCGTAATTCTTGCCATATCGTCCTGCAAATAATTTTGTTCTGTGGTATATAGTGCATGTGGAATTGATGGACAAATTCCGAAGACATCTTCTAATTCATTATAAAATCTTGCTGGTGTATCCAATTCTTTTTGAAAATAATTTGTATTATTGACAACTATTTGAAGCTTTTCACCATCTGAAAAAATAGGACATTGAGAACCCATTTTGCCCAAAATTCTTTGATTACCTCCTATTAGAGGTGGAGCATCTGGTAAAGCACCAATACCATTATTTTGAATAGCCATTAGCATATATCTAATTGATAAACCACTTAATCCCATATTAAAAACGTGTTTTACTTCTGTTTTTGCTCCTGCTGCAGGTCTTGGTGGAGCTGAAAATTGATTTTTTACTAATTGTAAATCACCATATGGCACTATTAAACCTCCTTGAGTTTGAGTTTTCATTAACATAGCATTCATAATCATAGGATCAAAATATAAATGATCAGAAATTAACTGCACTTGTGTATTATCAATTTTAATGTTTCCATATGCTGCAGTGTTATCTTTTGCTATTCCTCTTTCTCCTGTGCAACCAAGACCACCTGCCACTGATAATTTACTCCAAGTAATAATTAATTGTAATTGATCAGCTATGGCAAAAACTGGAAGCATAAAAGGGAATAATTCAGGGAATAATTGCTCAAAAGAAATAGTATATTCGCAACTATTTAATGCTGTAGTTCCTCCAATTTCTAAATTAGTTGGAATATCTCGTAATTTTAATTTACCTGCTAAATTATAATCATAAACAGCATAACTTCCAATAACTTTACTCATTACGTGTTCTCTTCTTTCTTGTTTTGTATATTGGTGCATGAGAGTGGCAATATGTCCAAAATCGTGAGTTGAAGCAATACTTACACCTTGAGAAGTCTTAATTTCAACTGATTCAATTAATCCTAAAACTCCCGATACTGGAGGTAATAATTCATTGGCTGTAGTTCTAAATGCTGGGATTTTTATTCTTGATGATTTATCAAGTATTCCACCTCTATTAATATTAAAAACGCAAATTTGGTCATTACAAACTTGAGGCTCACTCACTAAAGTTTCAATACGACATTCTTTTTGATTTCCTCCTTTATTTGTAGATAAAATTTGTTCTATATCTGAATTAGTCAATAATTGTGAATCCATTATATATATATAATATTATATATATAATTAACTAAATATTTTTAAATTCATATTTACATAATGGGTCTAACTGAAGAATTATTAGCCAATAATTGTTGATTTGATAATGAAAATAAATAAGTTGTATTTGGTGATGTTCCGTTTAAATCAGATTCTAATCTTAACTGGTAAAATGATTGTTTAAATTCAGCACCATTACTATTATTTAATGAATCATATTTTGTTCCTATTCCATAAATTAATTTGTAATCGCCTTTATTGGCATCAAATGTAGATGCATTATCAGCAACTCCAACACCACCATTATAATTAGCATATCCATATTCTTGTTGAGTATATGAACTCAAACTTGTTGAATCAACTTTATTATATGATCTTACACTATTTAAAAAGTTTCTCATTAGATGTGCTTCAAATGCTCCATTGGCTACTTGGATTCTTTGATTAATAGGATATTTTAGTGGGTAAAGTTGAGCATTTCTCATATTAGCAACTTCTTTTATATTTTTGAATACTTTTTCACCATCGGCACTATTTTTTAATTTGGGAGTTTCAAATGAGTCAAAACTCCAATTATTAATTCTACTTGATAAAATAAAATTTTGGAAAACACTATTAACTGATTGAAGATTTAGATTTAAACTTTTTTGATCATTAGATGAATTAATAATTTGAGTAAATGAATTATAGGCTGGATATGGTATTGGCTGTGAAGCATTAGGAACTGGAGAACTCATATTAATATAATTCCAAGATAATGATACATCAGATATTCCGTAATATGCTCTATCTGGTGCTGGTGCACCTCCAGCTAAAGATTGAGTAGAAAAAAGCATAGAATCACTTGATAATTGAATATCTATTTTCATTCCTCCGATTTGAGCTAAATTTAATTCTGTTTCATTAAGAAATAAACCACATCTTAATGGTAATGACATAGATCTACAAGAATTAGTCATTAAATTCTGCATTCTTTGATATCCTGATGCTCCCATTTTACAAGTTAAAACATTTTTATATTGTTCTATTGAATTTGTTAATGGTAAAATTGTTGATAAACTTCTTGGATAATGTCTAATTTCTTCAATAATTTCATTCTTAAAATTTCTTAATCTTACTAAATCTATCACAGATGAATTTCCAACTCTTGAATTTACTTGAGCTGTGTAAGCTCCACCGTGGGCATAAGCATTATCATTATTTACATATTTTGTAGCATCTGCTCCATTATAAAATTTTACTTTAAAATTTAATCTTAATGTAGATGTATCTATTAATCTCTGACCATTTTGAGGTGCTATTTGAAAATTAATAATTGGATTACCTTTTAAATAAGTATATTCATTTTGTGAATTAATAGGAAAAATAGTTGCTTTTGTAATTGAAACTGGGACAACTTTTGACATTTATATACTATATATTTATATTATATAAATATTTTTTTAAAATTTATCTTGGTAAAGGTTTTATGAAATTAAATCATAACAACCATTTCTGAAGGATTAATTATTAATGTCCTCCAATGTGCTACAAAATTATGGTTAAGTTGGGCATAAGTATTGCTTGTTAAATTTAAATTTAATCTTGTTTCTCCTTTTTGTTGTTGAAAATTATAAACGTGATTATATCTTGATAAACCACGAGAAATTACAAAATTATTTTTTAATTTATCTAAATTATGAATTTTATAACCACATTGCATCATAGCATCGGATAGCTCTTTAATATGCACGGCATTCCAAGATCCTTGTTGAGCATTAGTTCTAGCCAAGTTATTTACTTTAACATCTCTTGAAGGCACTTTGAGATTATCAATAATATAATGATATTCTTCAGGAACAAAAGAAGCCACAATTGGACAGCTTAAATTATCAGTTTGAATTACACTATTTAATTGAACATTTTCAAAAGTTGAAAGAACAGATAAAGCCTTGGATAATTTACAATTAATTAAATTGCTTACTCTTGATGAATTACCACCTACATTTACTGGGAAATTTAAATAAGATTTGAATTGATACATATAACCACCTTTTGATTTTACGGCATTCTCATAACTATTTAATTGTTCTTTAGTAGGATTTACAGTGCCAACAACTAACTCTAAATTTGATAAAGTTAAATTTGGTTTTTCTGTTGGTGCTTTGATAAAAATAAGTGGGTTATCTTCAGTATTAGCTGAAAAATCAATAGAGGGATTTACAATTACTCTAGCATATCCTGCATTTCTTTGAACTTGAGTAATAGTTCGTTCAACTTCTTGAGCACCTCCTGCAGTTTGATATTTAATGACAACAGTTTGACCAACATTAAAAGGCAAGCTGGCTAATTCATCATCATTATTTATAGCTCCTGATCCATAAGCAATTAATCCTGCTCTATAAGAATTGGTATTTGTATTATTTTGATTAATTCTTAAATCAGTTAATGCTGCATTTGTTGGTTGGCTTCCATCTGTTTGAGTAAAACTAAAAGCTTCTTCCTCAGCATACCCAAGAGCATCATTAATTGTGTCATTATTTTGTGGATTCTTTGTTTCCATAAGAGCATTAGAACCTGCATTAATAATTTTATAAATATCATCTTCAAGTTGGATTTTTACAACTAAACCGCCACTTAACATATTTGGGTATAAATCATTTCCACCCAAAATACCGCTTAATCTAATTGGCAAACATATTTCAATTGTTCTTAATTCACTTGTCTGGGTTTGATTATCTGCAGCAATGGTTGATTTTTGTAGATGAGTTGTAGCTCCTGTAATTTTTCTATCAGATCTTCCTTCAAATAAACCTTTAATATTTTTTTTACTTTCATTATCTGAATAAGTATGAATTAATTTACTTAATCTATTATAATTAGTAATTTGTTCTAATGTATGAGTTTCTGAAGCATCTAAAATAGTAATATTTTTTATTAATGCTTCAGCTCCAATTGTATCGTCTAAGCACCATCTATATTTATTATTTGAGTTATAATTTGCTGGTATTGCTGCACCTGCAGCTGTTGCTCCTGCTAAACTAGCAACATTGGTATTAATACCACCTAATCTTAAATTAAATTTTAAGAATGTTTCTTTTTGATTAATTAATGCTACACTTGGTGGAATTCTAAATATTAATTCACCCCCTCCATTTGTTTCATAAATTGAGTTTCTTAATTCATATACCTTGACCGATGACGTATCCATTTTTATATAATATAACCTATATATTTTTTTTTATATTTAAATTTAAATAATTAATTATTCAAATTGCCTCTGTGAAGAATATGTTTGAGCTACATAATTACCTTGATAATTTGGGTTTGATTGTAGTTCTTGTCCGTATTGATTTGTAGCAACTTGGATCTTTTTCTGCTCTTGTTCTCCACCTCCTGCAGCCTGAGCTATTGTAGCACCTAAACCCGTGGCAATTGTGATTGGCAAGAGCATTTCACCGACTAAAGGGATAAAATCAGCTATTCCTAATGCTGTAGTAGCACTTTCTAAACCCTCAGCAACTCCGGCACCTGCTTCAGCACCTTCTTCAACTTCAGCTCCTGTAGAGGCTAATTTAGATGCCAAATTTTTTGCTTTTTGTTCAGCTATCATATCATCAGTCATTCTTCCCTGCATGTCTTCTGGTAAATCTCCTTTGGCATCTAATGGTCTATATCCTGCTATTCTACCTCCTGAAATTATAGGTTCTCCTAATTCTTGAGGTTCAGGTTCAGGTTCTGGTATTGATGAAAATGGTTTCATTGATGGTTGGTCTTCTATGGTGTTTAATGTTTCATCTGGTTTGCTTGTTTCTGCTTTTGGTGGTAAATCTGGTTTTGCTTTTACTTCTGTCATTTCAATAGATGTTTTTGATTCTGGTTGTTGTGATGAGTCTTGGAATGTTTCAGGTAATTGTGATGGTTTATCGTCTATTTCTACTGGATCTGGTCTTTTTCCTAAATAACCAACTGCTCTACCATCTTGATTTCTAATTATATTAGCATCTTCCCCTGCGTATTCTCTTAAATTACCCTCTACTTCTTGCTGTCTGTATTGTAATTCTGTATTTATCTGGTCTTGAACTGATGGCTCTTGAGATTGAAATCTTGAAGTAGCACTATCTAACGTCTCACCAAATTTTCTACCTAATGCTCCACTTATTCCTGATCTTTGACCAAATAAATTACTAAAATATCCCAATCTACTTGGAGCTCTGGTCGTAATTCCTGCACCGAATAAATCCTGCGATCCTTCAACGTATGGCACAGGGTCAGCGATTCTTTCTAATGTTTGTGGTGCTTCTATTGGTGTCATTTCAATTGCTGTTCCTGTTTCTGCTGGTTGTGATGATGATTCAAAAGTTTGGGGTAATTCTGTTGGTTTATCATCTATTTGTGGTTCAGGTTCAGGATCTGTAATATCTTCTGCTTCTACAACTTCTGCTCTTGGAGGTTCTGATATTTTTGATTCACCACCAAAAAAAGGATCATCTTCCCCAAATTTAAAATCTGCTTCAGGTTCTAGCAATTTACTTTCACCTGTAAAAAATGGATCATTTTCATTAAAATTTATTTCATTTTCATTATCTTGTAATGTTTCATTATCTTTTAATGAATCAAAATATTTCTGTGTTCGTTCTGTAATTGGCTTGGTTTTATTATTTAATTCCTCTTTAGCATTTTTAAAAGCTTTAAATTTATCACGTAAAGCTTTAATTTTTCCTGAAGCACTTTTGCCCATCATAAATAAACCTCCGGCACCGCCCAAAGACGCATTAACGGATTGATTAATATTGTTTTCTTCTTTAGCTTTTTGTTCCAATTGTTGTAATTTTGTATTAAATTCATTTTGTAAAATTTTATCTCTATGACTCTTAATATGGTCTATACTATTCACCATTCCACCTAATCTATTAGTATAATTAAAACTCATTTTTATTATATATATATGTTTATATAATAAAAATTTAAAATTAAATTATTCTTCTATGATATCATCTTTATAATTATTAACTTTATCTATTGTTTCATCTAATGTAGTAGAACCAATAAATAATCCTTTTTTAGATGTTTCAGGAAATTTATTTGTAATGTCTTCTGAAAAATTTTTAAAACATCTGTAAGGTTTTTTATTAATTTTCATATATAAAAAAGAATATGGTTCTTTTGTGGCATATCTAAATATCTGCATCCATCTTTCTAATGATCCAAAAAGCATACCATATTCAGTATAAATATCTTCTATTTCTTTAAAATTTTTTGTTGCTCCTACAATTACATCTGTAGCATTTAATCGTGAAACTTTACGCACTGATTTAGACTGTTGGGTTGAAATTATACAAGAAATATTATCGTGTCTGAATCTTGTAATTCCATATTCTGCAGCCTTAATAGATTTACCGCAAATATCATCTAAAATTAATATTGTTTTTGGTCTATCTTCTAATTCAAATGATCTCTGAAAACCAATTAAATTATTTATTATATCATCTGAATATTCAGAATATAATGTTTCTTTAAATTCATCTCTTAAATGACTTGCTGTTAAATCTTGATAAATTGTTGAAGAAATAATAAAAGCATAATCATAATTCTCACGTTTAAAAAAATTTGGATTCAATAATAAATTACTGTATAAAGTTGTTTTACCTCCACCTCTTGGAGCAAATATTAATAAGACGAAATTATTTTCTAAATCTGGTAAAATTGGATTAATTGGCGTCTTTAATTTTAAAGAAGTTGTATCTGTAATTAGTGGTAATACTGTTAAATCATCTTTATCCATTTTTATATAATATAATATATATTTTATTATTGAAAATCTACTTTTAAAGGATTATCATTTGGAGCATCAATAACAGATTTTGGTAAAGGTTCTTTTTTATGCATGTGTAGATTATTATTATACCTATTTCTTCTTCTTTCAATTGCTATTGAACCTTTATCTTTTAAATCAGATTTTAAAATTTTATAATAATCAAATAATTTATCTTTCTTTGATAAATCGCAAACTTTATATAATGTTTCTTTTCTATGATATTTTTTATCAACAACAATTGGCAAATTAAATTCAATTGAATATTTCTCTTTTAATGTTGCTGGATCAATATAAAAATATACATTTACCCATTCTTTTTTTTCATAATGATTTCTTTTTTTATTTTGTATGCATGTTGGAACATATACTTTTCTGTAAGAACCTTTTAATTTTATTGGCAATGATTTTTCGTTGTGTGTTTTTAAAATATCGTTAATTTCCATATTATATATATTAATATAATATAATTAAAATCCAAATCTATTTCTTCTGTAATTTTTTTTATTAAGTCCTAAATCAACCATCATAGGTTTATTATTTTCATGAGAATCTGAATATAAATTATTTGATTGTCTTTGAGGAGGTTTTTTGCTACTTATTCTTTTTTCTACTTCTAAATTAATTCTCTTATTAATTAATTCTTCTTGTTTTTTATTATTCATATCTGTATATTTTTGGAACATAGAGAGCATTTTATCCATATCTGATAAATAATTATTTTTAGGTTGTTCTTCTTGTTTATTTATTATATGCTTTTCTTCTTGTTTTTTTGGCAAAACTTGTTTTGGAATTGTTTTTAAATTTGCTTTTTCTCTTTTTAATCTCAATTTTTCTTCTTTCTTTTTTTGTTTTTCTAATAGTAAAGCTTTTTTTTTTTCGGCTCTTTCTTTATTTTTTTTTATTAAATTTTCTATATGTTTTTTTTGTTTTTCTGACATTTCTCTTTTGGGTTTTTCTTTTTTCTCATTAACAATTTTTTTTATTGGTTTTTTAAATATTTCTCTTTTTTCTAATGGAACAATTGGCTTAATATCTAAAGGATTTTTATATTCCTTTTTTGTTTCATCAATTGTTAAATCATCATCAGAATTTATTTCATTTGGTTCAATAACTGGAGGGGGCATATTTAAGCTATAATTATCTTTTTCAATTGACATATAATATTATATAATATAATATATATAAATTGTTTCCTAAAATTAAATTTATTTATTTGTTATTTCATTTGCTTTAATCATATCTGGGGTTTTTTTATTTAATATTTCATTTTGTAATGCTCTAATATGTCCCATTATTTTTTCATCTCTTTCATTTTTTAATGATTCTTGTAATTTATGAGGATTGACTCTAATTTGTAATCCAATTGTTAAATTAGATCCAATTATTTGTTTTACTGTCCCAGCATCTACATATGTATGTGGGTCTCTTCCATCTGCCAATCTAATTACTCTACAATCTATACTATTTATAACTTCAGTTGTGGTATTTGTAAATGGAAAAAATAATCCGTCGTCCATAGATGATCTTTCACTATTTGAACCTACAAAGCCAACTAATTTCGCCAGTCGTCCTGTTTTTTCAGGATTACCTATTGGAGTGCTATGTAATGGTAAATTTGGACATTCAATAGCTGTTGATACAATTCTTCCACCATCTGAAGTTTGAGCATAATGAAAAAAACAAACTTTTACCTCAGAAAATGGTTTTAAAATTAATGGCTTACTTAAATTGACAGTAAATAATTTACTTGGATCTTTAACATCTGTATCAATAACATTATTAGAATAAGTATCATTAAAAACAGTTAATCTATTAGATAAAACTACATATTGAAAATCTGTCATTTTATTTATATATATCTATATTATATATTATATATTTCATTATTATATATACAAATGAAAACTAAAATTAAAAAAAATAATTTTAATAAAGAAAAAAATAAAATTAAGGATACATTAAAAAAAAGTTATGAATTTGTCGGATTAATAAATAATAAAAAAAAGAAAAAGACCGTAAAGATGTCTAAATTTTTTATTCTTAATGGTAAGAAGGATAAAATTATAAAAATGCCTAATAATGATGTAGAGGACGAAAAAGATAAAAATAAAAAAGATAAATATAAAGAATGTTTCAATCAGAGCTGTTTTGACACCGCAACAAGTATGAATTTTATGAAGCTAACACGTTATTAACATAATTATATAATTCGTTTGGTTTTGTTGTTATATTATGTTCATTTTCAATTACTTCAATAATATATAATAAAGTAAATAATTTCTTTTTTGAACATATCCATTTATAAAAACCATTTGATTTGCTATATATAGCATAAATACCATTTTGTTTTTGATTTACTCTTAATAAATTAAATGTTTCGGAATTATCATAAATATTAATAAAGTTTAAAAATTTTTTTACATTCTCAATATAATTAATTGTAATATTTCTCAAATCACAATATAAAAAAAATATATCTCTGAATTCATAATTATAATAAGCTGTAAATTTACCAGTTTCAAGATATTTCAATTTTAAAAAATTTAACCATTGAAACCAAAAATCAAAAATATCAACCTTCTCATATTCGTTTTCCATATACCCTTAATAAAGAAAATAATCTAAAGGTTTTTTAAGCAATATTTGAAAAGCTTAAATCTTTTGGTATATCTTCTTTCGGTTTTTTACCTATTTCGTGAATTGCATTAGCGTGGCATTTTGATTTAGCTAAAAGTTCAGATGTAATTGTAGTAGCCAATAATAAAATATTTAAAATTCCAGATATTAATTCAGTATATGATCCACATACTGATGTTATTTCATTATCAAATAATGTATTATTCATTTATATTATCAATAATATATTATTCATTTACTATATTCGCAGTTGGATATTTTTGATGAATAACATTAGTAATTAATTCATTAACAAATTTTGTGCGTAAATGTTTTTTTGTTTCATTATATATATCTTTAGTTATTGAACAAACCCAAAATAATTTATATCTATACATAGCTGCACGAATAATATTTGGTTTTATTAATATGTATTTATCCATTCTATCTAATTCACTTCTGATATATTCTGTTATCTCTTCATTTGATTTCATCATTTATAAATTACTATATATATATTATTACATTGTTTCATTATAATTTAACTATTTAAAAATATAATTTTTATATACTATATAATGAGTGAATTTATTACAAAGGATATTCAAGCTAAATTAGCTAAATACGATAAAATTATGAGTATAAATAAAAAAAAATCAAAAAAATATCAACAATCAGAAAATGGTAAAAAACGATGTCAAATTGCTAGTCAAAGATATTATTATAAAAAAAATAATAAATTTCATAAAGAATATAACCCAGATGGGTGTAAAATTATTGAACCTGAAGATAAAATAAATAATGTAAAGTGCCTTTGTGGGACTTGGATTTTGAAAGTATCATTAAATAGACATATGAAAAGTAAAAAACATTTCAAATTAATGAATGAATAATTTTTATTTAGTATATAAAAAAAGGGTTTAAAGAATTATTAATATCTATTACTATAATAATGGATACTAATAATAAAAATAGTTTAGAATTTATTGAATGTGTCAAAGATAAAACTTATACCAAAATTTATGCTTATGTTAATATTAATAATAATAAGGTTTATAGTAATAATGGATATACGAGTTTAAAATATTTTGATGGATCTCTATATAATGGATATTTAAATTATGATAAAAAAAAAGGAGATAAGATTATGAGAAAGATGATTAAGCCTAAATGTTATAATAATTTAATTGAATGGCAAGTTAATAAAAGTCAAAATGTTTTTAAAGAATATATTCAAATTAATACAAATAAGCATTATATATTAGATGTTGATAATATGGATTTATTTAAAAAACATAATATCAAACTTTATAATAAATTATTAAATAGTTGTATTTATCATACATCACGTAATAAAAATTTACCTCATTTTTGGATTACTCTAAATTTCAAACCTGATAAAACGTGTTTCAAAATTAATGATAATGAGAAAAATCATTATGCTGATTTATGCTGTGGGTTAGGTATTTGGGTTGATAATGAAAAAAATGAATTTGAATTTAATTATGATGGTAGAGATATTATTGAATTAGGTAAAAAAGATTTATTATTTGAATGTGATGATAAAGGATCAGATGACGAATTGGTAGATATTCCTGCACAAAATGATGAGGAAAAATATGATATTAAACAAATGAAAAAGTTATTAAATTGTTTATCTGTTAAAAGATGGGATAATTACGATTCTTGGTATAAACTAATGTATTTTTTTGCTTATTATTTTGATAACAAATTCAAAGGATTAAATTTATTTATTAGGTATAGTCAAAAATCTGATAAATTTGATGAAGATGATGATATAGAAGATAAGTATTTATCTTGTATTAATAAAATTAAAAATGGTTTAACACATCATATTAAAATCGGAACTGTAATTAATTGGGCAAAAGATGATAATATTGATTTATATATTGAATGGTCTAAATTAGTTGGTAAAAATGAAAAGATTGAATTAAAACCATTTGATAAAAGAAAAATGATTGAATTAATAAAAGAACAACATAAAAATATTGATGATAAGAATTTATTTAATAAAGCTTATAATTATTATAAACAATATTTCATTAAAATATCAGATGGAAAAACTCAATATTATAAAATTCATTTTGATAATGAAAATAATAAAAAATATATTGTTATTAATAGTAGTAAAGAATTAATTGAGCTTGAACGTGAATATTATTTATTATCTGAAAAAAAAAAGAAATTAAGATTAATTGATTTATGGTTAGATGATATTGAAAAAATTAATTATACTAAAATTAACTATATGCCTAATGTTTTTAATAAATATGATCCATATAGTAATAATAATATTTTTAATTTATGGCAAGGTTGGAATTATAAAATTGAACCTAATTATAAATATAATGAAAATGATTTTGATTTAATTACAAAACATTTATATGAGGTATTATGTGATAGTAATAAAGAATTATATGAATATATTTTAAATTGGTGTAGCTATGTTCTAAAAGGTTGTAAAACAGGTATTGGTTTATATTTTGCTGGAGACCAAGGAGGAGGCAAAAATATTTTTTGGGAATTTTTCGGAACTCAAATTTTAGGAAAAAAATATTATTCTTATTTTGCTAATATTGATAATTATTTAGATAAATTTAATGATATGAAAGTAAATAAATCATTGCACTTATGTGATGAAATGAATAATTTTTGTGGTAATCATAAACAAGCTAATATTTTAAAATCAATGCTTACACAAACTCAAATAAGATATGAGAAAAAATATCAATCAGCCAAAAATATTGATGATCATTGTAATACTGTATTTTTATCTAATTTCTTTTTAGGAGTAAAAGTTGAAGGAAAAAAAGATAGGAGATATTGTTGTGCTAAGATTAATAATAAATATTGTAAGAATCAAGAATATTTTAATAAATTAAGAATTCAAATGAATATTCCTAATAAATGTAAATTTATTAAAAGAACAAACGAAGAAAAATTAATTGGAGAAAAAGCTTGTAAATCATTCTTTCATTTCTTAATGGCAAGAGATCTTAATAATGTTAATCTTGAAATAATACCAAACACACCATTAAGACAGCAAATGATAGAAAACTCTACTCCTGATGTATTAAAATTTTTTAGATGTTTATTAACAAACATGCAAGAATTATTAAATAGAAATGATAAAAAGAAAGATATTAATATATCTATGACTGCTGTTTGGAAAATGTATAGTAAATTTTGTAAAAATAACGGACATATTTTAAAATTTGGTAATGCCGGAACATTATCCAAAAATATATTAAATAATCATTATCTTACATTTTTAAGAAAATATATTAGTAGAAAAAGAACAGGTAGCCAAATTACTTTTTTTAAAATACGTATTGATAAATTTATTGAAGAAATGGATAAAAATAATTATTTTAATAAAGAAGAAATTAGTATTTTATATATTGATATTCCTTGTTTTAAATTTAATTCAACAGAATCATCATATTTTATTTATCAAAGACAAAATAATTTTATTGATTCAGATTCTGATTCTGATGATGAATAAATAAATAATAATTAATTTAATAATATTTTTATAATATTATTAAAATAATTTTATTGTCTAATTGTTTCATTATTTATTTCAATTAAAAAATCAGATTTATAATTATAGCAATGACTGAATCTATGCTCAACTCTATTATTTAAATTTCCATTAGAACCGTGTTTATGGATTATATGTTTCGCATTTTTATAAGGATCACCATTTTTTTTATATTTTGTAAAACAAAAAGGACATTTGAAACCAAATTGATATTTATTAATATATTCAGCTTTTACTATTATTGTCATTATATATATACATAACATTTTTTATTTAAATATTATACACATTATATTATTATGGTTCTCGCATATCTTATATAACCTTGTTTTTTTTTATTTTCTCTATGTTTTCTTACTCTGTAATTAGTATAAATTCGTTTTTCATCTGGTGTCATTTCTTTTATTGATTTTCCCAAAGATTTTTTATATTCCGATGGATTCATTGATTATATAATTATAATAATATTATATTATTATTATAATTAAATTCATTTTTTGTAATAATATTTTTGACTTGTTGAAGAAGTATGACCCATTTTTTGTGCTATAATATCTGCTTTTTTCATTACTTTATTTAATTCTTTAGCTACTGGATTCTCAGAAATATAAATTTTTCTTATAATTGTTGAGCTAATCTTTTTACCTGATTCAGCAAAAAAGTTATTTAATATTTTAGTTAATAAATTTGTTGTCATATCTCCACCTCTACTATTTTTAAGCATATGACCATTAATTCTATTTTTATTGAATTTATAAAATAAATTAATTATTTGATTTAATTTTTTATTGTTTTCAAATTTAATAATTTGTGTTCCTGATTTATTACTATTTTTCCAATCACCTAATGACATAAATTTTTTACTTCTATTAACATAAACGAAATAATTATTGTTTTTAATTTGATCTTCTGTTAAATTATTATATGTTTTATTTGTAATTAAAATTAATGTTGCATAAATGTTTCTTCTTGGAGGAATTAAAATATAAAATGAAGCTATTAATATTTCTTGTAATAATCTATTGGTTTTATCATCAATTGAGCTTATCCCTCTCTTTGTTATTTTTTTTTTTCTTAATTCGTGTAATTTTCTATTATAGATCTCAATTAGTTCTGTTTTTGTTATCCAATTATCTAAATCACGACGAGACTTTGAATTTTCATCAGTTTTCGCATACATCATTTCAACCATTCTTGATTTAATTTTTTTAAAAGATTTATTTTGAATTTGATTAAATAAATTTAATGATACTAAATTATTTTTTATATATGATAATGTAAATTTTTTTTTGGCTTCTTCAGAATCAAAATAACTTAAAATATCATCTTCATCTAATAAATCAAATTTATTTAATTGTTTCATTTTTATAATGCTTCTTGCATAAACATCTACCGATGACTGTTTTATATCAGGTTTATATTGTCTGAATAAATTATATATGACATCATATTGATACATTATATTATATATAACTATATAAATTATTATATACTTATATATGTTTTTTGTGTATTATTATGTGAAGGTTATGAAACGTTTTTTTATTATTCAAACTTTATAATATTTTATTTTTTTTTATTTTTTTATTTTTTTATTTTAGCTTTCACAGCCTTCACACTTTTAACATTTATTATATTTCATATATTTCATTTATTATTATTGTTATAAATAATATTAAATCTTTTTATTGAATTTATTAAAGCGGTTCTTCTTTTTTTTGCCATTATTTTATAATTATTTAATTCGTATTCGTCCATACACCCCACATCGCAAAAACCTAAATGTTTAGAATAATCTTTAATATTACTACTATATTTATGGTGAGGTTGTTTTATATATTCATCTCTACATTGAATACAAATTGAATTGATATTATATTCTCCTTCTATTTCCATTATATTATTATTATATATATTTTTTTTTTTTTTAATAATAAATGTAATAAATATAAATAATGTAATATAAATGTGTAATGTGTGAAGGCTGTGAAGGGTAAAACGGAAAAATAATAAAATAAAAAATAATAAAATATTATAAAGGTTGGAACAAAAAATAGCTTCATAACCTTCACACAATAATTATGATTTTTTAACAACCTTATATTTGTCATAAATTGATTTATCTATTTTATATGCCTTTCTTTTTAGTAATACAGAAGCTAACCTTGCATAAGCCCAACTTGAAGGGGTTTGATTTGGTCTTGATCCTGAACTAAAATAAGCTCCTCTCCCCTTTGATAAAACTAAATCAATGCCTTTTTTTCTGAGCAAATTTTTAGCTATCCATTTAACATTAGTTATTTTAACCCCATATTTCTTCTCAAAAGCTATTGTATGAGATGATCTTTTGCTCTTAAAAGATTTTAATTTTGGTCTTATTGTTTTATTTTTTATACTTTTAACCTGTTTCTCTTTATCTTTTTTACTCAATGATTTTGGGACATATTTTTTATTCATTATATATATTATTATTATTATTATTATTTTATTAATAATAAATGTAATAAATGTAATATGAAATATATAATATGTGTAATGTGTGAAGGCTGTGAAGGCTAAAACGAAAAAAAAAAAAAATAAAAAAATAAATATTCTTATAAAGGTTGAATTAAAAAATAGCTTCATAACCTACACACAATAAATATAATAAATATTAATTAATTTATTTATTATAGTTATATATAATGGATCTATCGGATTTAACCGCATCAGAATTGAAATCAGTCCTCAGAGATTATAATCAAAAATTACAAAAAAAAAAGTATAAGATGAATATGAAAAAAGATGAAGTAATGGAAGAAATAAAAAAAATGTATTCTTGGAAACGTAATAAACAAAAAATCAGTTTTTTACGCAAAGGAAAACAACATAGCTATATTTTACACTTAAAAGGATCTGAAAAAAGAGAAAAAGCAGATAAAGAAAAAAAAGCACTTAAAGAAGAGCGTAAAAAGATCGCTGCAAAACGAAAAAAAAAACAATTAAAGAAAAAAATCGCAAAAACTGAGCTTACTAAAAAAATTATTGTCAAAGGTATGAAAAAAAAAAAGCAAATGGAATCCACCCCTAATTATTTTTTATAATAAAATATAAGGGATTGATATATTTTAATCATTTTAAATAAATGATTAAAATAAATGTTTCAATATAATTACCAACGATAAATTTCAATATTATTTTCATTTTCTCTAATTTCAATATCCTCAAATTTAGTATCAATTAATATTTCCAAATCTAAAAAAAATTCATCATCACAATTATAATTTAATGTTTTATATAAATCATTAATATCAATTGTTGTAGATTTTTTCATATTGGATAATGTTAAAAATAATTTACTCATTTTGTTTCTTGTATTATTGTTAATTGTGTTCATTGTTTCTTACTTATAATATGTGGTTTGTCTTTAAGCCATTTTATTATATACTTTATAATAAAATGTCATTAATATTGTTTCATTATGTGTAGAGAATATAAATATTCTCTGGAGAATATAAATATTCTCTGCGGAATTT
>WLWH01000682.1_pt1 | contig 26974 bp, 18 predicted proteins | sample 6712741 | NCBI WGS metagenome assembly WLWH01 (sample SAMN12718694, study PRJNA515312) | sponge metagenome | isolation source: marine sponge | host: Mycale hentscheli | place: New Zealand: South Island, Marlborough, Capsize Point | collected 2003-05-01
TGCCAGCTAAAGAAGATATTGGAGGAGATAAATGGAATCATATTGCAGATCATTGCAATGACAATTACTTTCACATTGATATGGAGCGCTATTCACTTGAAGCTGTCTTGAAGAAAGGAGCCGAGCTAGTGAAAAGAAAAGGTATTAAATGCCTGGTTATTGATCCGTTTAACAAGGTGAGAGATATTAACGCTGAATCTGATGACGTTAATAGATATACTATGGATTATTTAACAAAGATAGAAGTCTTTGCTAAGAAGTACGATGTGTTAGTATTTGTTGTTGCTCACCCCACTAAGATGTATAAGAATCAAAAAACCGGTGATATAGAAGAACCTACTATGTATTCAATCAAAGGGGGCGGCGAATGGTACGATGCAAGTTATCATGGCTTATTAGTACACAGAAATTATGAAGCAAATACCGTTAAAGTTAAAGTACTTAAATGTAAGTTTCAAAACTTAGGAACCAACGGAGCTGAATGCCATTTTACATGGGAAAGAAACAGCGGGTGTTATATTCCTCACACGCCAGCCGAAGATCAGAATATGCCTTGGGAATAGATGCCTAGAAAAAAAGCATCAATGATGGGTTATTATAATTCAGATGAGTACGATGAAGCTGCACGTATGTGGTGTAATAAAAATGGCATAAGGATTTATCCTAAGCCTACTATTAGAGGAACGCCTACAAAGTGGTGGCTAATAATCGAGATTAATAATAACATAAACCAATCGCCAGAAGAATATCCTAGGAATAAAGTATGGCAGAAGATGTATGAATTTTATAACTATTACTATAAAAAATATAACAAATGACAAAAAAAGAAATAGAGTTTAGAGATCCAATAATTGAGAAGGTAGTTAACCAATTAGTTAGTAGATCAGATGTTGGCTTTAAGAAGTATAATGTCACGTTAGATGGCGACAATTCAAGTTTATTAACTTGGTTACAACATTTACAAGAGGAGCTGTTAGACGCAGCTAATTACGTTGAAAAAATTAAATCAGTATTAACAAATGACTAATATACAAGATGAATACAGAGGACTTGTTTCAGCTATATTGCATGGAGGAAAAGCTAAAGCAGATCGTACAGGAACTGGAACTAAATCAGTCTTCGGAAGGATTATTGAACACGATATGTCTCTTGGATTCCCTATCATTAATGCAAAGCGTATTAGCTTCAACGCAGCAAGAACTGAATTATTATGGATTCTTAACGGTAGGACAGACTTAAAATATCTTGAAGATAATGGTGTAAAGTACTGGAGACCAGACTATGAAAGATCTAATCGTACAGATGAAACGCTAGGTCCAGTATATGGCAAGCAATGGCGAGACTTTGATGGTGTAGATCAGCTCGATTGGCTTGTATATGGTATAAGTGCTAATCCAAATTCTAGACGCCTTATGATCAATGCTTGGAATCCAGCAGATATGGCAGAAATGGTTTTACCTCCATGTCATTACGGCTTTCAAGTTTATATTAACAATGGTGTTATGGATTTAATGTGGCAACAAAGATCTGCTGATGTGTTCTTAGGATTACCATACGATATTGCAATGTATGGATTATTATTAGAGCTATTAGCTAAAGGAGCAGGATTAAAAGCAGGAAAGTTAATCGGTAGCTTAGGAGATTGCCACTTGTATAGCAATCACATTGACCAAGCTAATGAATTTGTAAATAGATACCACAATCCTAAATGCGCTGAGCTAGAATTAGATTATGGAATTTTTATAGATTCTCAAAACATATTACATATCCCCGAGTTAAATGAAATAAGATTAAATAATTATAACCCTTTGCCTAGTATAAAAGCGCCATTGAGCGTAGGCAAATAAATAACAACCCTATGATTAAAACAAAACCAATGTATTACGTTTATCATGTACCTGGAATTAAGGTTGGCATGACAAAAGATTTAGGAGACAGAGTCTTTGAACAACAAGGATATGATCCACATGAAATAGAATTATTATTTGTATCAAGAGACATGGAAGCAGCCTCCGAAAAAGAATTAGAATACCAACGTTTATTTCAACTTAAAGAGGATAGACAAAGTTACAAAGATTTAATAACAAAACAAAAACCTATGAATAATTTTAAAATTAATGTTACTGATATGACTACAACATTTCCTTGCTACAATAGGGAATTAGCTGGCTATCTTATGAGTAATAGAGGAAGGACTATTGAACTAAAAGACGGTCAAAAGTTTATAGTAGATGACAATTTAATTAATTGGTGTAAAGAAAACGCAAGAACTTCTATGTATAACGCTGATAGATGTTATGTATACAATAAGGCTTTAGCTAAAGCAATGAAAAAAAATATGCCTGCTAACTTAGCTGAAGCTATGGAGATGGAAGTAAATTATGAATATGTTACTACTAGTTGTGGCAAATGTATATTTCCTGCAATACGTGATTGGGCTAAAGAGCGTGGTTTATATGAAGAAGGAGATATCAAGACACAATTTATAAAGTTACAAGAAGAAGCCGGCGAGCTTGCAAGAGCGATCATTAAAGCTGATGAACCTGAGATTGTCGATGCAATAGGCGATATGGTTGTTGTGCTAACAAACCTAGCTTATTTAGCAGGACACGATATAGAAGACTGTATACAAAGTGCTTATAATGTTATAAGCAAACGCAAAGGGTCTATGATTAACGGATCATTTGTAAAGAATGAAACGCTTTAAACGTGGAAGTAAAAAGAAAGGTCCCGTTCGCGCTAAGAAAGCTAGTGCCGATGGGATCGATTTTCGATCAGGTCTTGAGAAACATACGTATCTAGCTCTTAAAGCAGCAGGATTATTTGATAAGTATGAAGAGGAAGTCTTTCAAACTTTAGAAGGTTTTCGTTTCCCTAACATATCATTTGAAAAACAATCAAACGGTAAGGGTGATATGAAAGATAGAGGACAGAAGAAAATACTAGGCATTAAATATACTCCTGACTTTACTGGTAAGGATTATATAATAGAATGCAAAGGAAGAGCTAACGAGCAGTTCCCGCTTAGGTGGAAGTTGTTCAAACGCTGGTGTGTAAACAACGGTGAAACACGTACGTTATACAAACCTCAAAACCAAAAAGACGTAGCATTAATGATTAAACTTATATTAGATGGTAGGAAACAATAAACAATTAGCTCGTAAAGCTTACGCTGAAAGGCAGATAGCTAAGTGGGTTAAATGGTCCTGGAATAATCGGGGTAGGATATCATGGAAAGAACTAGTGAAAAAACAAGATGAATTTAAAATTAGAGTATTATAAATGAACAAATCAAACAGAATATTAAGTGACATAACGGTATTTATGAAATATGCTAAATATATACCAGAAACAAAGCGTAGAGAAACATGGGATCAGCTTGTGTTTAGAAATGAATCTATGCATGTAAAGAAATTCCCAAACTTAGAAAAAGAAATAAGAGCAGCTTATGAAGATGTGTATAGCAAAAATATATTACCGAGTATGCGTAGCCTACAATTTGGCGGCAAGCCTATCGAGATATCTCCTAATAGGATATATAATTGCGCTTACTTGCCAGTAGAATCTGTAGCGGCATTTAGTGAAACAATGTTTTTATTGTTAGGCGGAACAGGTGTAGGATATTCAGTGCAACAGCATCATGTAGCTAAGTTGCCCTCCGTAACCGTGCCGTTTGAAAAGCGTACAAGGAGATTCTTAGTTATGGATTCTATTGAGGGTTGGGCTGATGCTATTAAAGTATTAATGAAATCCTATTTAGGTAATAAACGTAGTTCTAGAATTGACTTTGATTATTCTGATATTCGTGCTAAAGGGGCGAGACTTGTAACATCAGGTGGTAAAGCGCCTGGGCCACAGCCCCTTAAAGAAGCTATAGTTAAAATAACAGGTATATTGGATTCTTTAAAAGACGGGGATTATTTAAGTACAGTGCAAGCGCATGATGTTATATGTCACATTGCTGATTCAGTTTTAGCTGGAGGAATAAGAAGAGCAGCTTTAATATCTTTGTTTTCGTCTGATGATGTTGAAATGATTGGTTGTAAGTCAGGAGATTGGTGGGAGAAAAATCCTCAAAGAGGGAGAGCTAATAATTCAGCTGTACTTATGAGGCAAAAGCTTACTAAGTCTTATTTTATGGATCTTTGGAAACGTATTGAGTTATCCGGATCAGGTGAACCAGGTTTTTATTTAACTAATGACAAAGATTGGGGTACTAATCCTTGTTGTGAAATTGCGCTTAGACCTTATCAATTTTGTAATTTATGTGAAGTAAATGGATCAGACTTGGATACTCAAGAAGCATTTGATAGACGTGTAACGCATGCAGCTTTCATAGGAACATTACAGGCATCATACACAAGCTTTCATTATCTCAGAGATATATGGAGAACTACAACAGAAAAAGATGCTTTAATTGGAGTTTCAATAACGGGGATTGGATCTGGAAAGGTTTTAAAATTAAACATGGATAAAGCAGCTTTACTTGTTAAAGCAGAGAATAAACGTGTTGCAAAATTAATAGGTATTAATCCATCAGCTAGATCGACGACGGTTAAACCAGCAGGAACTACATCATTGACGCTAGGAACGTCATCTGGTATTCACGCTTGGCATAATGATTATTATGTAAGAAGAATACGTGTAGGTAAGAACGAGTCAATGTATAAGTTCCTTGCTGAAAACCATCCTGAGTTAGTTGAAGATGAATACTTTAGACCTCACGACACAGCTGTAATATCTATACCACAGGAAGCGCCAAAAGGATCTATGCTTAGAACAGAGCACCCTGTAGAATTATTAGAGCGGGTAAAGTTTGTATCTGAGATGTGGGTTAAGCCAGGGCACAGAGATGGCAGGAACACACATAATATATCTGCTACTGTATCTATTAAAGAAGACGAGTGGGATATGATTGGTGAATGGATGTGGGATAATAAGAAGTTTTATAATGGTTTATCTGTATTACCTTACAATGGAGGCACTTATGTACAAGCTCCCTTTGAAGATATTACAAGAGAAAAGTATTATGAAATGATGGAAACCTTGCGGCTAGTTGACATCGCAAATATTGAAGAAGATGATGACGAAACTGATTTGTCTGGAGAGCTTGCCTGCGCAGGAGGAGCGTGTGAGATTACTTAAAATAAAAAAAGCCGTTACTTAATTGTAGCGGCTTTTTTATTATAGAATTGTTGAGGTGTGGTAGCCTGTTTTGTTTAATTCTATTTTAATCATAATTTTTAAACATTAACAAATAAAGTAATGAGTTCCATTTACCCATTAGCCATATAAGAAATTGTTTAAACTTTGATTTTTTCTTTTTGTCAGTCATAATTGTTTTTTTCTTTTGTTAAATACTTCTATTGCTTTTTTTATTTCTTCTTCTGTAACATATAATTTAAGATCAATACCTGCTCTCCACTGGGCAATACTTTTACCTTCATTCATTAATACTAAAGTTGGTACAGAAATTACACCTCTTTGTATTGATTCGGGTTGGTCTTCTAACCATGCAAATTGTATTTTAATATTTGCAAGTTTATTAACAGGCAAATTATTGTGTTTATTCCACTTAGCATTTATTTCAAGCAAAGTAAAATTTTGACCATAAGAAGTTAAACAGGTTAATAATAATATTAAAGTTATATTTTTTTTCATGGTTATTTTTTTTCAATTATCTTATATAGCTTTTCATCTATTTTATCTAATTTATCACTATTTTCTTGAACCTTATCCTGAGTATTCATAATTGTTTCTCGAACTAATTGATCTTTAAGATCGTATTCGGTCCTTGTAATGGTAGGCTTGGGCAATTCTTTAGCAAGTTCTATATCTTTTTGTAATGTAAAATATAACGTTGCTAAAGAAATAGCTCCTCCAATAACTATCCCTATTGTTTTTAAATCTAAGGTTACTTGTGTTTTTTCGCTTAAGTTCATAAGGATTTTATTTTAAAGAGTTTTGTTTGTTTTTATTATTTTTCATTAATTCTTGTATTATATATATTCTATCTGCTTCACTTTTTCTAACAAATTTCATGGCGTCCGGATTAATGCCGTTGGCTTTTATCCAATCTATTTGTTTGTCTCTACCCCATTCCTGTATTTCTTTATACTCTTTACTTCTTTCTATTTCTTTATATTCGTATTTTTTATATTCTTTTTCAATATCAATACCTTTTTCTTTTGCTAAGTATAATAAAGTACTTGTGCGTTCGGATTGGGTGTCTAGTGTTTTGATCCACTCTTTGGTTCCTCCTAAAGATTTCATAAAATCTTTTTGTTCTTTAATATTTAGACTTTCAATAGCATCAATATCTCTCTGTCCTTTAGAAGTATTATTCATATAAAAAGCGTCTAGCTTGTCTTGCCTGTCTCTATCGTTTTGTTCTTTAGTTTGCAATTGATATTTAGGAGTTCCCATAAGCATTGCAGCGCGTTGCCACAATTCATTTTGCGCGTCAAAAGCATCAGACAAATTCTCCATTTTTTGTACAACACGATCTAAAGGTATATTGGTAATTGTACCAATCATAGATATGTAAGCTTTATTGTTAGGATTACGAGGGTCTAAAGTATTAAATGTATTTCCAAATTCTATGCCTTTTTTTGTTTTTTCAGCCATAATAAGACTTTTCCAGTTTCTACCTAATCTATTTACCTTACTTCCAAGCGTAGGAGATACGGATAATATTTGAGAAAGTATAGGAAAAAAATCAGATCCTTGATATCCTTTTTTGTATTGGGTAGTTGCTTCTAATGCAGTATTGTATCCCATTACACTAAGCTTACCTGGTAATCCTGAACCCGTTAATATACCTTGCCATACACTTCTGCCTAGTTTATCTAGTCGCTTTTCGTACATGGTGTACTTTTCAGCTTTTTCTTTTTCACTTAATTCCTCGTCGTCGGTCATTACAGTGCTGTAAAATGCTTGTTGCAATCCATAAAATATAGAGCTTTGAACAAGACCATAATAAGCCAATCTAGATATGTTAGTTTTCCTATCTCCTCTATTGTTTTTTAAATCTAAAAAGGCTTTTTTCTGTAGTCTAGACATTTGGAAGGGGGTATTATTAAATGAAAATACCAATCTTCCCATTAAACCTGTTTGTATATTACTTATACGATCCATTTGAGATGATTGCTGTCCCTCTTGTGTTTTGTCTAAAAAATCTTCAAAAGCTTTGTCAGCGGCTTCATTCTTACTCAAACCTTCTTTCTCATACGTTTTTACTCTGTTCATGTAAAAAGGTGTTCCACCCATAACAATAGCAAAACTATCTGCCATTTGGGTAGGTTTAAATCCTATTTTGATCATCTGATCCCATATTTCTTGTGCGGCAGTTCTTCCTCCTTGCTTCATAGCTTTAGCCATTTCAGCTTCTTGAACATTAATTTTCAATCCAGTACGTCTATCACGTAATGCATCGGAAGACCATATTTTTTTAGCTGTTTGTATAAAAAGTTTAGGGTTTTCGCTTATAACTTTAGCTATTGCTATAGGGTTATTGTCGGTCCAATTTACATAGTTAGCTGCAGATATAGTTTGCAGAGCAGCGGATCTCATGTTCAAAAACATAATAGTTGCAACTGATCCATTAATATAATTAAGAGTAGTATTAAAGGAATCATTAGTACTTTCCGGTCTTGATTTTCCTTTTGCTATACGTGTAAGCATTTGTTCTAAGTTATATCTATACTTACTGCCAAATCTAGATTCTAATTTATTTAAATTTTCTTTAGTAAACATGGCATCAACGTTCTCTTGCCATTCATATAAAAAATCCGCACGTACACCATCTGTTGCATGTGTGAATAAATCATATTGTACATTGCTTCTAAACCAGTTAGCACTAGGTTCAGGATATTTTTCTTTAGTTTTAGTTATATCCATTATTCCTTTTGCATAGGCTCTTAATTTTGGGGAAGACATTACTGCCCCCGTTAACTGAGATTTTTCAGCTAATGATATTCCCGGTATATCCATACCTAAACTTTGCCATATATACACACGCACCGCTTGATCAATATTATAACCAAGTTTTTCAACTCGCTTTGCTGCTTCTTTTTCGGGTTTAGTTTCACCCATTGCTTTAATTTGAGTTTCTAAAGCTGCATAGTCTTCGGCTAATTTCATTCTATAAACACTAAGTGCATTTTCGGCTCGAGTTAGAGGTCTTAAAACATGTTCCTCCATAAACGCCATATCAGCATCTCCTTGTTTACCTTTGCCATAACCTTTGTAAAGAAAATCCCGAAAATCCATAGAATTAGAAGGAATAAATAAGTCATCCCATCTTTTTTTACCTTCCATAAAAGCCTTAGAATCAGACACTGTAGCTTCTGCAGGAGCACCCCCTTTTCTTTCTATCATAGCTGCTAATTCTTTTTCTAGCAGCTTACCTTTAGGTGTTTGCTTCTTTTCTTTATACTCTTCGTAGCTTTCCCCTTTTTCTTGAATTTCTTTGGATTTAAACGACGGTTCAAGTGATTCAAGTATTTGTTTTCCATTAGCACCTTCTGGCAATTTCAAAGCTTTAGCTAAACGCTTATTAGAAATAGCTGCATCTATAGATTGCTTAACTAAGCTGCTTTCAAAATTAGCTATCAAATCTCTACCCCATTGTTGTAAAGCAGTGGTTCCGTCAAGTTTTCTTATATTATTTAATCTATTAAGATCTTTCATATTTATACCGCCATTATCACCTAATACTCTTTTCCAAGCAGCTTCATTTAAATTTTTACCAGGAGTAGTAGCTATTAGTAATTTACCTAAAAAAGGTACAGGGGCATCTTTTATTAAAGTTTTACCGGTCCATGTATTAGGTATTGTAAGAGCATCTGATAAATTTTGAAACTCTTTTTTACCTATCATACTTTCGTACCCGCCTACTAAAGCATCTAACACGGAGCTATCTGTAAGCTTTTTATCGTTATATGCTTGGAACACTTTTCTCCAATAAGCAGCTCTGGGTAATAAATGCTCATTACCTATAGCTTTATCTTTTTTCATAGTTGCTTTATAAACTTTTCCGTCTTTAGAACGACTGCTGGCTTCATAGATAATATTAAAGTCATACCATATTTCAGGAGCCATTTTTCTTGAACCCTGCAGATTATTTTCTGACATCATCCAAAGCATGGTTTTTACCGCATTATTACCTTCTTTACTTTTTACATTTTCCCCTAGTAATCCCATAGTATATAATACCGCTCTTTGGGTAGCCTGTAATGCATTACTTTCCGCTATTAATGCGTTAACACCTTCTTTACCAATTTTTGCTGTCATTCTTTTAAAAAGAATGTTAGCATGTTTTGAAGTAGATAACTTAGGCTGTTCTATTCTAAGTTTATCCGACTGTTGAAATAATTCAGTTCTTGCTACTTCAGAGTTTTGATCCAAAGTTACTTTAGAAATCTCGTAAGTCATTCCGGATTTTTCATACCAAATTTTAGCTAGTTTATCTGCTTCCTTTATTTTTGTGTTAGCATCGTTTAATAAATTATTAAGCTTGGTATTGGTTTTTAAGTTTTCTAACGCTCCAGGTTTGAAATATTCCGCGGCATCGGATTTGCTAGATGATTTATATAATGCATTAGCATTTTTAATTCCATAATTTTTTCCAGCTTTACCTTCAATTTCATACAAATTTTTAAGTCCTAAATTTAAACCTACTTTTATATCATTTGCACCTAAAATTCTAGAATTTAAAAATTCCCCAGTAGAAAGATTACCCCCACGACTTTTAGCAACTTTATTTAATGTTTCACTAAATATTTCCCCAAAAAGTGTTTTAATTCCATACATAACACCCTTCTGTCTTTTTTCAAATTCTTCTTTATTTAAATTTTCAAAATGATTATCAACTCTATCTTTATCTTTAATTAGCCTATCTTGTGCGTCTTTCTTTAAAGTAGTACGTAGATTAGCAACTTCTCCTACCATTTCTGCACGAATAACATCATTAATAAAACTTTTTTGTACATAATCTAAGGACTCCCAACCTGCATTATTAAGTTGAAAAATGGAATCTCTAAGTCCTTTTTTAAAGTCTTTTTCAGATATTTGTCTTTCTTCCGCGCTAGCTTGAATTTCTTTACTATAAAGTTTTTCTATATCGCTACCTCTTCTGATATGCTTAAACATGTCTTCTCTGAAAATTTCAGAGCCTTTTTCCATGTCAATAGAAGTAATTTCTTGCCCTTCCTTAAGAGATATTTTTTTAATTGCATCAGCTTTAAGAACATCTACTATCTGATCAAAAGCAAATTCTCTAGCTAATGCCTTAGCTAAAGATTCTTGTCTAACTACATTATCTTTAAAATAATCAAAATATTCTTTTGCTGATATAGCTTTCTTTTTAAATATTAAATTTCCTGAAGCACGCTCACCACTTCTAGCCTGTACTTTTTGACCTTTAGCATTTAATACTGGTTTTCCGCTAGCATCTAGCTTATATACTTTTTCATAAAGCACGTCCAAATCAAATCGTTTTGTTATTTGACTTAAATCAATGTAATTATCAATTAAGGCTCTAGCTTTAGCTAGCCATCTAAGATTAGCTTCGGATCCTACTTCTCCCATTTCAGCTCTTATGTCTTGGTACAAGTCGGCTTCTGCTTTTCTTTCTAAACCAACCCTAAATAATCTGGTAGGCTCTTTTTCATAACTAACGTCTCTTTTAAATTTTAAATTTAAAATTCTTTCCATTTCAGCCTTAGCTTCTGCTACTTGCTCAGGGGTTTTAGTTTGATCTATTATATCGTTAGTAAGATCCTTTTTTATAATTTTTACAAGCTTTTCAAATATATCTGCGGGTTTTCTTATACCTTTAAATTCTATTTTAACTCCGTCAGGCCCAAATGCATTAGCTCGATTAGGCTCGGTAGGCACTTCTATATCAAATATTTTTCCTTTTCCAAAGTTAATAGTACCTATGCTAAAAGCATCTAAACCTTCTATTGGTTCGTTTTTAATTTTATCTACTACTATGTCTTTAACCTTTACTCGTGTCTCAGGTTTAATGTTAAGTATGTTCATTGCGGAATCACGTGTTCTACGTTTAGCGTTTCCAACTCCATCGTAACCTACATCTTTTTTATCAACTGTAGCAGCTTCTTTAAAGTCTTTAACATCTTTTTCTGAAAACACTTCGCCTTCCCCGTATTCACTCATTTGTTCAGCAAAATATTCTAGTTGCTGAGTGTCTGCGGTAGTTACATATTGATCTTCCTGCATCTTACTTTTTATAACATCAGGTAAAAGCTGAACTTTAATAGCGTTATTAACATAAGTAATTATACTGGCTTCCGGTTTTTTACCTGTAGCCATATCATAAAGATCCTTAGCTGCATCCTCGTAGGTTTTTGCTCCAGTAGGAATACTACCTTGTTTTAATAAATCAACGGTCTGCTCTACAGAAAGATTATCTCTTTTTATAGCTGCTATTATATCTTGTCCTCTGAAAAAAGGCATAATAGCTTTTTCCGCTAAGGTTTTACCTCCTGGCTGACCCATTGTGGGGAGCCCATATATGTAAGCGGTTGCTGCTTCATATATTTCAGACTCAGTAGGAGGCTTGCCATTATTAGCTAAAGTAAGAGCTTTACGAGCATGGAATTTAACATGATCTAAAAATTGAAAGTTTAAATCCTCCGCTAGGGTTTCACGAGATTGAGTAGTTTTATTTTCTTCGTAAAAATCTATAATTTTTTGATTGTTAGCATCCCTTTTTGCTTTTAACTTTCTATATTCCGGGCTTTGCTCTTCTTGTATTTCCCGAGATTTTAATTGCTTTTGATCTAAAAGCTTTTCCCCCGAAGCCGTGCTATAAGCTCCATTGCGATCTACTGCAACTCCGCCTAAAGCTTTTACGTTTTCTTTATATCCTTGTCCCTTGGCATTAGCCATTTTGTATAATAAGTCTATTACGGCATCAGCTCTATTGTCTTTACTCCCGCTATTTAGGTTAATAGGTTTTTTACCAAAATTAATACCTTTATTATTAGCAAACACAGCCAAATCTTTATATACGGATTGGATTACGCCTCTATTTAGTAAAGCATTAGAAAAAGATTTATTATTTTTCATAAGCTCTATAGAAAACATTATAAATTCTTCTTTAAGAACTTTATTGTTTTTGCCATATTTAGCTTCTAGTACTTGTTGTAAGGTGCTTGTTTTACGGAGATTACCTTGAGCGTCATTAGTTTTTGTTAATTGTATATCCCCCCTAAGCTGAGTAGCTTTAATAGCATCTTCAACTCTACTATAAATGGATTCATACATTTTATCAACTAGCCCATTTTTTCGACCTGACATTATCATAGACCAATGTCCCATCTCATGTTGTAATACACCCTCACTTAATTTATTTTTATCTATAGTAAGTGTTTTACCATCGGGGGTTATTTCACCTCTGGAACCCGGAACTTCTCCAAATACAAGATCTATTCCAAATTCTTTTTTAAAATATAATTGCTTATTTTCAAATTCTGTCTGAAGTTTTTTTATTTGCTTTTCGTTAGCAATTCTTCTGTTCATAGCGTCTTGGCGCTCTGAATAACTTAGTTTACCTGAATTTACATCTTTTTCAATTTTATTAATTTCATCTTGCAACGCCTTCACATCAGATTTTTGAACTTCAGTTTTACCTAATTCTAAAATTTTATCTGTTTCGTATATTTTTTGGTTTAGTTTTTCAACATCTTTACCCTCGCTTAAAGCTTTATTTCTTTGTTTAATATATTTATTGTTAAGCTCTTGAACAGTTGACTCAGCTAACCAATCCCATTTTTTCATTTTAGTAGCACCTAAAAACGAAAATTGTATTAAGTTAATAGACCATCTAGTCATAGTTTCTGCGTCGTCTCCCCAAAATTCGTTCATAGAAGTTTCAAGGGATTTATCTCCTGTGAATTCTTTATAGAAAGCTTCTGATAAATGAGAAAGCTCTGAAGAACTAGCACCCCCCACTCCGGTTAGCACAACCTTTTCTAATGTTTTATTAGCAGGGTTAGCCCAATTATATTTTCTATTAAATCTAAATGGAACAAGTCTTTGCATTAGTAGACTACCTAAGTAAAAAGCACCACCTGAGCCAAGAGTATTCTCTCCCCGGGCTACCATTGAAAACTTTATTTCCTCTTCCCCAAATTTTAGCAGGTGAGCAGCAAACTTAGCGGCTCTAGGATTTCTGCCCCAATAGCTAGATTTCCAAGCGCCCTGTGCAGCTTTACCTAAATTTTTACCGTTTGAAAGTGCTGATGTTATAAACCTACCAGTTCCTAATATATTACCAACTCCTCCCGTTAAAGCAGTGGCAACACCAAATTCACCTAAAACAGGTACGAATGCCCCTGCACTCTCACTAAGTCTCATCATAAATCCTCTCTCAAAAGATTTTTTCATTGACTCTGTTTCTGGCAACCCTATTTTTTCAAGTGTAAATCTTTGAGCATCTTTCTTTTCTCTTGTAGTTTCCAAACCATCTCCAAATAAACCCCAAGAATTTTCTAATACTTCATCAACAAAAGCTGCGCCCATATTCAGGCCAGTATCTTCACCTTGCGTACCAGGATCTAAACCTAGCACATACATATCAGTAACTATAGGAAGCATAATTTTTGTATCAGCATAATCCATACTAAATCTAGAAAAGTCCCTATCAGTGTTAAAGCCTTCAGGCTTACCATCTCTAAACCTAATTCTATCTATACTCCAATCTCCTTCATTAATAGCATTAGATATTTCTTTAAGCGTAAAAGCTCTATACTCTCCATCTTTTTTACGCAGTCCTAGACTAGTAGGCGAATCTTCTTCCCTTACATCTATAATTCCAGCTAACTGAGGATCTGATAATGGTGATGTAGTTTTAATATAATAAACTTCTTTGCCTTTTGCAGTATATTTATTATTGTTGATGCTAGTTAAAAGAAAATTGTTTTTTATAGTTTCACGATCACTCCACTGCGAAGCTCTGTCTAAATTATATTTATATCTTTCATTTTCAATAAGAAGAGTTTGCCCGTTGCTTTTAGCAATTTCCACTTCTTGAGGAGTTAATATATTATAATCAAGATCTGTTATAATAGGAGCTTCTTGATCTTTTAATTTAAAGTTGCCCTCACTATCATAATCAAAAGGTGTTTGATTACTGTAAGTTGCAAGAGCCTTTTGGAATTGTTCTTTATAGTCGTTAATTTTTCTTACTTGCGTAGTATAATCAATAGCTTTTGCGTTAGGATCAATTGTTTTTAAATTAGTTTTTGCTTCTTCAAGTTTATTTTTTGCAATACCTAATTCTTTTCCGGCTTCAGGTAAATTATTAAGAGCATCGGATTCATAAAGATTCATAGCCGCTGCATATTTCTTATCTTCTTGCAGAATATTAATAGCTTCTTCGCTCTCGTCTAGCTTTTTATTTTTTAGCAGTTGCAACTTAGCATTATTATAATTAGAAGCTGCAAGCTCTGCTTGGTATAAGTTAAGTTGAGGTATTGCTTTGGTTAAATAGTTAGCCTGCTCTGAAAGATACTCAGGATTAAAAACTTCTTTATTAAAGGTGTTTACATCAGTAATATCATTTGTAGAAAATTCGGTATTGTTAAGAGCTAATTTTACCGCGTAGTCAGTGGCTTCTTTCTGTTCGCGTAAATATTTTTTCTTTTCAGGTGTGTCATCCTCATATTCTACGTATTTGAATCTAGTGGTTACATTGCCTTTTCTATCAGTAATTACATTATTAGGTTCAAATGGATGTAGTATTTCCCTTTTTGGTTCGGTTTCTGTGTAAGCCTCCGCTGCGCTTTCAAAACCGTTTTCTCTTGCTAAGCTGTCATAATCTATTGTTACTTGACCGTCTGTGATTTCTCCAAATTCGTTTAACCCTTCTAATTCAGTAACATAAGATTGGGGACCTGCGCTGATATAAACAGGATCAAGTTCGCCTCCCTCAGTAACTGAGTCCTCTACTTCTTGAACTTTACCTCCAAATTTTTCAGCATACGCATCGAAGGAAAGTGGAAAATTTTCCTTGCCTGCATTGTTAGTTAGGTAGTCTTTTTCGTATACTACCTGCCCACTTTTAAATCTAATGTATCGTGAAGCCGAAGAAGTATCTACCGATGCTAATTCCGTATCTTGTGCTTGAGTATTCGACACTACATCCGCACTCTCTGCAGCATCTGGAAGAAAACCAGGTTTTCCTATAATACTTTTTTCTTGGGCAACTTTTGTTTGTTCCTCAGTTTTAGGACCATCTGGGCCTTCTTCATAATCAACATATTCAGTAGTTAATCCATTTTTTTCTGCTTCATCTAAAGCGGAAGATACTTCGTCCCAAGTTTTAAATGTTACTTTTTTATCGTCTATGATATATGTATACATAAGTTAATTTTTATTTATTGAGATCATCATATTTTTGTACAATTTTTTTAGCTTCAGCATTGGCATACCCAAGCTTCTTATATCCAGCCTTTTCTATTAGCTCTTTTATTTTAGCAGTGTCATTATAGGGTATAGTTATTTCAACATAGGTATTATCTGTTACACCTGCTTGTTTAACTGTATTAGTTTTAATAGTAAGAGAGTTAGCTCCATATTGAACATCTTCTATAGTGTGTTTACCATAAGTACTTCCTAAACTAACAATGTCTTTTACGGCATCCCCAAAAGTTTCTTTTGTAGATTTACCTAACTGAGTATTTATGTTATCAGAAAAGTTATTATAAGCTTTAAGGGCTTGTTCTGCCGCGCTTGGAGAATCAGAAGATTTAGAAGATTCAGGAGAATAAGAGCTAGTGACTCTGTAATACCTTCCTTCTGAATCTTGTTTAATACGTGTGGTTTCCCACGTTTTATCAGTACTCCTTTGAATAGCCTCTTTTTTCATTTCATCAGTCATGTCTTCTGATAACCATTCTTCAGCTCCTATAGGCCCTTTAGAGTCATAAATATTAAGATCTATCAATGCTCTATTTAAAGCTTGTTTATTAGTTTCTGCATAAGTAACTTTTGAAAAAGTTGTATCTGCTAATCTTTCTCTAGCCTGTTCTATACTTAATTTATTTAAGTATTGTCTATTTTCAATAATTTTTTCTTCCTTATCATTTACAGCAGAAACTTTTGATTTGCTCAGAAAATCTCCTTTGTTTTCAAACCCGTTTTCTATTATAGTTTTTTCATCTTGGTTCATGGTAAGATTGTTTAAAAAATTACCTTTTTTATCATACAACGCTTCAGTCTGATCTTCTTGAAGTTCCACTTGTACACTTGGAAAATCTATAACGTAACCTCCTTCTGTTAAATCAGAAACGTAATCGTCCCAGGCTTTTTCGTATGAATTGCCATCGGAATCTGTGGCTTTAACATATTGCGTACGTATACCATCAACTTCTTTGGTAGGATATTCAATAGAAAAACCCTCCACACTTTTAAGCCCAAAATGAAAAGCTCTATTAGCGTCAATACTACCATTTTCATCTTCTTTTATATACTGTCCATTTCCTGCTTGTAAAGGATTTTCTATATTAGGTGTTCCCGCATATCCTAGCGTTAATTCTACACCTGAATTTATTTTATCTTGCTCCCCTTGAGCGTAGATAATGTTATTTGCATCTTCCTGTGTAGAAGTACCCTGTAGCCCTCTCATTTTAAGTTCGCCAATCTCTTTTGTTAATTGGCCCATATAGTCACTTATTCCATTTATATTACCAACTAATTTTGTAAGATTTTTATTAGTTTTGCTACTACTCGCCGCCTGTTCTCTGGCTATTTTCATGCTATCTTTAGCAAACTGTTTTGCCTCTGCGATTTTCCTTTTTCTTTCGGCTTCCCGTTTAGCTCCTAAAGTTTGTATTCCTTTAGCTAAACCCGCCATACCCTGGCTAATTCCCTTAGCTAAAATTTCACCGGACCGGTCTTCTATTATTTTTGGATTTCTATAACTCATTTTATATTTTTTTGAATTCAACGTCTATAATAGAATAGTCTACCCTATCAAATCCATCAGCTCCCTTAATTACTGCGTCTTTAGGTATTTCATCGGACATAACCCCCTGGTAAGTGCCTTCTCCGTAAGATTTATCTATATATTCAAATGAATATATATTTAATCCGTTAGATGATTTACCTATTTTTTCAATATTCTTTTTTAATCTTCTGTCACTTGTCTTGTCATCTGAATTGTTAGATTTTCCGCCAAATCCTCCTTGGCCAATAACCGCTCCAGCAATATCACCAACACCACCTATTATAGCGGCTGTTGATGCAGCTCCTGCAGCATTAGCATTAGCTTGATTTACACTAGCCTGAGTAAGACCCGCTGCCATTCTATCAAGAGTAGCTTGATCTCTTCCTTCTTGTGCTTGAAATTTAAAGGCTTCACCTTGTGCCTGTGCCATTTGAGCTCTACCACCTTCAGATATTTGTATACTTTGTATTCTGGCCTGTTCAGCTAATTGTTTTGATTGCAATTCTGCTTCACCCTGTGCAGCTAACTTTTCGTTTTGAGCTTCTTGTTTTTCAATATCCGCAGCCACGCCTTTTTTACTTCTAGCAGCAGCATTAGCTAAAGCGGTCGCCCCACCAGCACTTGCGCCAGTTGCTTGCAGAGTATCTAGTGTTGCAGCTAAAGCTAAATCAGTTTGTTCCATTTGAATTTCAGCGGCACTTGTAGCTACTCCTAAATCAGCATAAGGATTAGACATTTCGCCACTAAGATCTGTGGCTAAACCAGCCAAGGATTTAACATCTGAGTAAGGATTAATAACAGCTTGTCTATTCTGTTCAAAAGCTTTTATTGCCCCATTTATTCTGTCTTTTTCTCTAGCGGCCGCTCTAGCTTGTTTTTTAGCTTTGCTACCTCCTATAAATCCGCCGATTATACTGGTTGCCGCACCTATACCGGCGGCTACGATCATTCCTGACATAACTTTTCTTTTTTATTATATTCTTCCATTGTAAAGGAAAAAAAATTATTTTCTACCTCTTCTATATTTCTTGTATCTGTAGGGTTTGCTATTATGTTTATCCAAACACAATCTTCTACACACTTAATTAATCTTTTAGTTCCTTTTAAAGAGTACGACCAACAAGGAGCTATATGCTCTACAGTTTCATTATCGGCTTGTACTATTACTTTACCTGATAATAAAAACCAAAAATGATTTGTATGATGTATAGCACTTATAACCATAGTATCAGCTTTCATTTTCATTTGACGCATGTACAATCCATCGGTAAAATTATTAGTTATTGGAAATTCTTCATTGTTAACTAAATTTTCACCATCTCCATATACTCCTTCTTCATTACTTTCTATAAGTGCATTTTGTAGTACTTCTAATTGTTTTATAAAATTAATTGATAATTCATTATTCATTTAATTTGATTTAAGATGATTGCACAAAAGTTGTGCTTACTGCAAATAATTCTTTTTTGCCTGCATTTATATTATTTATGTCCATTTTAATTTCCCCATAAAACCCTTTTACACCAGAAGAAGAAGATCCCCAAACAATTTCTCCATTTTGAGAAGGAGTACTATTAACAATGTCGGCATAATATTTATCTTCTTTAGCTTTAAATCTGTTTATTAAAAGAGAATCCTGCATTTGCTGTAAATTAGTAACAAATATTGATTGGGTTATAGGCAAAGCTGTATCGGTATTAGTAAAAAAGCTTTCCATTCTCCAGCCATCAGATCCCTCATAGTTTATAGTTTGAAAGTTTTTAACTGTTGATGGTGCTCCGTTAAACACAAATGTTACACTAGAATTATACGTAACTCCATAAAATACCGCTCTGTCTGTTGTATTAGCTGCTAAGGAATAATGCTTATATAATTTTCCGTTATTTGTTGTAAAATAATCGTTATTTAAACTTATTATATGATTTGGATTATAATCAAAAAAACTAGTCCACCCTTTTACAGTGTCATCGAACGCTAAAGTGTTATTTTCAGTGGTAGATTCCTTTTGATTCGGTATTTCCGATGTAATTGAAACTACATATTGCTTATTATGTGCATCCCAGCCACCCTTAATTCCTCCTGATGTTGCAGTAGATAACTTATCTCTAAAATAATCAGACATACCATAGTTTGATATTACTGTTATCCCGTCCATAGATAGTCTACAAACTACATTTTGGTCTTTATCCGTAAAGTATTTTCTATATCCATTAACAGCAAATGATTCTGGATCAGTACTAATTCCGTATTCTCCTCCAAAAGCTATATTTTGCCCTATAACTAAATTACGGCTAGTAACGCTAGCATTCCCTTCCGCAGAATATATTGCATCTTTATCTATTAAAGACTTACTTATTTTACTTTCTTGAAATATAATAAGGTTAGTATCTTCTGCATATAAAAGCTGTATAGAGCCATTAGCCGGGTCTATCGTTCTTGTTATATCTTCACCTACACTAAATTGATTAGTTGCATTAAAGCCCGTCCTAGAATTAAATATACCTGAGTGTATTAATCCGCTAAACTTATGAGATTGCTTAGGTTCGTCTTCTACTATATAAGCCTTAACCCCAAAATCAACAGATGTATTATTATATCCACCGGTTATTCTAGATTCCTCAATTAGCCAATCACTATCAACTACGCTTGCATAAGCTTGAGGTATTTGATCAAAATTTATAATTTTTCCAAATATTATCGGAGTTCCAGTAGGTGGTAGAGACTGTAGAGTATCTTTGGTTTTAAAAACTGTAGAAGAAACTATTTCTGTTATATAACTTACAAAGTTAACAGGAATTCCTAGATTGACATAGTTTATAACAACTTCCTGCCCCACATTTATTATACCATCTGTTAATAAAGTATTTGATTGCACCTCGATACCTGCGGCTGTTACATTTTGTACCGTTAGAGGAGTCGTAGGGTTTATTTGAGCTCCTGGCAGTACCTTGGTTATAGTTTCCATTTTCTTTAACCAGAATGTATTGAAATATTTAAGTTCTATATTTGCTGCCATTTTTACAAAATTGTTTTTATTCTACTTAAGCCTGCTGGATTAAAAGGAGATGTGCCAATTGTAGGTAAGGTATTTACTCCCACAGTAGGATTTTCATTCTGAAGTCTAACTCCATCTTCTGTACTTAGCCCCACGGAAAAGTTTACATCTCCTAAAGGAACACCCTGATAGTCTGTAAACCCTGGAATTCCAGCCCCATAAAATAAATCTAACTTAGTACTAACATAAGAATAGGTAGCCGGTTTATATGGTGTTTGTAAGGTTACATCTGTAAAAAATTGATTAACATACTCTATGTAAGGTGTTTCTGCATATATTACATCTGTACCAGGAGGCCCTGTGTTAATAAGATTTGGACCCGGAGCAGATCTAAAATATTTATATTCAGTATATGAAGCAGCTAAATTAGTACCTTGCCAAGGAATACAGGCAGGATAATGTAAATCATCTGCATTAATCCAACCAGCTACAGGCTGCTGCGTTCCATTTCCAAAAGTTTGCTGTAAATCTTCTATAATGAAAGCATACTCTACACTTCCTATATTATTACCCTCTGTAATTTGCAGAAAATCAAAAGCCCTAATTGTTTGCAACCACTTACTATTACCCTGTGTAATGCCACCTCCTGAAACCTCATATTCTCCACTTCCTATTGGAAATCCTTGTATGTAGTTTGGCTCATTGTAAAAAGGAGAAGCAATTCCTGTGGTTATACCAGAATTATTGTATTCAAAAAGTCTAGGAATTTTTTCCCAAGTTCCTATTGGATTCCCAGAAGTGTCTAAATATCTATAATAATATTCAATATTTTTAACTTTAAATTTGCTATTAACAGCAGGTCCTGCTTGTAAGTTTTCTTGTTTAAAATTAGCTGCAATTGCCATAGTACCTGACTTATGTGCTTTAGTACCAATTCTTTTTGTGTTACTGGCATCTATCCCATATTCGGTATATAAATCTCCAAAAGCAAGGTATGTAGAAGTATTTTCATCTGTTATATACCATAAGCCGGTAATGGGTGTATTGAGAGCACTAGTTACCATTACATCAGCGGGTGGTGCTGTTGGGTTGGGATTAAAAGTGCACGTGGCACTAAGTGCATCAGTATTAACAGATGCATACCCCACAGTAATAGTTGTAGTTTTGGTTACATCTAGTTGACCATAATTGCCAGATACGGTAGGATCAGTTATTCCGTTAGCATCGGTAACTCGTATATCAACACTATAAGAGCCGCTAGCATTACTAGGTACTGTTTGAGTTATCTCTCCGTTTTCTATGTTCATGGACCAGTTAGGAGGTACATCATCGGGATTATTAATAGTGTATTGTAATTGTGTTCTAACCTGAGAACTATTTCCTGTTCCATTTTCAGGATTTGCCGCAGTCCATTTCGTTCCTGGTACACCGGGTAATATTATCTGAGTGTCTTTTGTGGTAGGAAAATTAGGTATTAGATTATACGTAGGTGCTATATTTTTTAAAGCACCAAAGCCCTCTATTTCACCAGCAAGCGTAAGTTCACTAACATCATCATCACTTGTAGTAACTCTAATAACAAAAGAATAAACATCATTTTCTCTACTTGAATCAATAAATACTAAAGGATTTTCTCCTATGTATTCTAATCTATACTGCCCGTCAAAACTACCAGTGCCAGAGTAAAGCCTAAATAACGCAACAGCTTCATCATTGCCATTAGTTTGACTTATTAGTTCTGCCGTAGTAGGAGTTGCAAAAACCTCACCTGAAGCATTAACAGGCTCAAAAAAGCCCGTTACATAAGTATTTTTTGTAGTAGTCTCACTGAAATCCCATGTCACATTTATAAACGATGTCGCTCCTCCAGCTCCTGAAAGTACATCTGCATTTAAATCGACTATTAATCCTTCACTGGCTGTTTCCCAATATATATCTAATAATGATTCCACCGGCTCTGTTTCGTATATTGCTAGGTAAGGTAACATATTAGCAGTTCCAGATGGTATATTAAAATTATCTGTTGGGCTAAAATTTAAAGCAGTAACTCCTATAGCTTTGTTCACTGTAGAAATTCTAGAAATTAAAGGATTTGTATCTATTTGATAAAAAACTTTATTACCATTGCCGCCCCCAGTGTTTATTGCGCTAGGAGGTGCAGACGAGTAACCATCGGATAAATCAGTATATCCCATATTTACTTCTTTAGCTCTAGCTATGGCTGTTGACGTGTTAGATATAGCTGTTTTACCTTGTGAATTAATTCTAGCGTAATATTGACTATTAAAAGGTATTGAATCACTATGATTAGCATTGACCCCGTCTATCGTCATTATATTAGTTACTCTACCAAATAAAGTAACTGAACTTCTATATTGTTTTTGATCCGGGCCAACTTCAGCTAGATCTCTAGGTATTTTATTAATATTGTCATTAAATAATACTGTAAAAGCAGTAAGATTTGTTTCGTCTGTAGGAAATAAACCGTTGTCAATTCCACCTGCAACATCTGGATTAGTTGGCATGTTAATAGCTCCGCTTTGTCCAGGATAGCCATTAAGTATTCCGGGCAAATACACATTATAATATTCCTGTTGTGTTTGCTTTACAACTATCTTATAGCTATACCATCCTAGATCGTTTATTGTATATGCAAATTTTAAATCAGGTTGACCAGGAGGAAGGTTGTCTTGTCTTAAATAAACATCGCTAACTTGGCCATCTGCAGTTACTTGCCATTGATTTAATGTTGGGTTAGTTTCTGTTACCGTTAGAACTTTAACAAAATCTTGATAAGCACCTCTTAAATAGTCTCCAACCCTAGGTATATTGTTGTTATTGTTATTCGGAGGAGTAACATTAAGTCTAAAATTGTAGGTGGTGTTAATTATAGTATTACCAGTTGGTGTTACCGCATAACCTTCTCCGTTTCCTGAGCCAGCATCCTGTTTTATTGCATATAATCCAGGCGTACCAGCTGATAAATTTTTTGTAGAGGCTATTTCTGAATTTACTAAAACCATTATAGCATCTCCAAACCAGCTTTTAACATCAGTGTCAGCCGCGTTAATATCATAAGGACTATATATAGTAGATCCAAAATAAAATTGACCGTCACTAGTTATTCCATTATCTACTGAAGATAATATTACAGGGGATTGACGCCCAAACTTATCAGCCAATACAAATCCTACTTGGTAGTTTCTATTTCTTTTTACTGAATGATTAGGGTATTCAATCCAATTATTATATTTTCCTGTGCTACTTTTTTTAGATATTCTACAGTTATAGTTTATATTTGCAGGAGGCGTGTGCTGATCTCTATAATTTCCATATATAATTCTATTACCAGAACTTTCTTGAGAAAATGCCCTTACTGGCACTTTATCATAAACCCTAGTCGTTTGAGCTTCTGGTAGAGTTTTATAAGGTTTACGCGACTGATAGTCATAAGTGTAATAGTTATTAATACCTGTTGCTCCAGAAATTTGTTGAGCAGTAACACTTTCTAAAACTTTAACAGCAACACTATCGCTTTCTCTAAATAATATCTCTAATTCTTTTATTTTATAGTCATTAATTATTCTACTCCCACTTGTTGGTAATGGAATAACTAATCCTATGTTTTGAACTTGATTTTCCATAAAAGAAACAATAGTGGACTGATAAGCGGCATCTTCGTCTCCATTTAAAAAATATCCATCTTGCTTAGGTATATAAGCTATTTGAGTAAATGGAGCCATTAAAGAGTATTCGTTATCATCAAACTTAAATCTATAACTAAATCTAACAAATTTATCCTCTAAATAATCAGGATCTCCAGGCCATGTGTTATCTCCTGTTTTGTTTGCCATTGTAGAAATAATTAAAGAAACATAGGTATTAGCAGCTAATGCCGTAGAAAAAGATGGGGAAATGTCTACTCTAGTTTCATTAAAAGAACTAACATATTGAACTGCAGTTACTTTTATATGATCTAGTCCCGTTATAGCTGTGCTTTGTTCTGGAGATACCACGGTAGCCCCAATGAAAGGAGTTATAGAAGCTTCAACGTCTCCAGCTAAACTGAAGTATGTAGTTCCTCCCCCTGTAGTTACCAAGTTTATTCTATTATATAATTTTATAACTTGATAAGGGTTATATTTAGCTACAGATATTTGATGTTCCTGCGTGTAGTAATCTTCGGCTGCTGTACCTCCCATAATTTTATTATATTAGTCTGCTATAGTAGCTAAATTAATATTAATTTTTCGTGGTTGATTTCTATTGTCTGTCCAAAACAATAAATTTTCAATTAAGTTTATTCCTATTATCCTATTTGTTGTTGAAAAGTTTAAAAATTCCCCTCTTACTAAAGGAATATACTCTTTAGTGGAATTATTGTAAACATATATATAATGATTTGATCCCAATGGAGCATCAGTTGGGCTAGAGGGATTAGGATCTGTGTAATCTGTTAAAAAAACAAATATTTGGTCGGTGGCATTATTTTTGTTAATTCCTATAATAGTTAAATCAGAACCTAAGTCTGTACTGGGTATTAAATTGTTACCTATTATATTTTCTAAAGCGCCAACATCGTCATCTTCGGATCTACCAACAGATATATTCCGAGCATCTCTATATTCACCATTAGGCAATATTCTATCGTCAAGATCTTTATTCATCTTAGACTTTAGAAATGTGTTTTTTATTTGTTGAGCCATTTAATTATGATTTAATCCATTTCGATTTACCACGCATTACTTGAACAATTTCTTCAAGCTTAATATTTGATAATCTTATTTTTGCATTTCTTAATTTAGCTGATCTGTCTCTTTTTAATCTTTGTATAATATATTCAGGCTGGTTAATTCTAGATGCTAATATAGAATATAATATATGTGCATATAAAGCATCCTCAGCCATTTTTGGTATTCTTGAATCTAACTCGTAGGCTAAACCATCGGATATATATTCAAGTATTATTAAGCGATCTTTTAAATTAGAAGAAAAAGCTATTGTTCCATCTCTTTCATTCATATTAAACCACCCATTTCTTTGAGCGTATTGCGGGTTATTTCCATACCGTTTTCCTAAAATAGGATTTCCAGTTAACCAACCAGAATATGCAAAATAATCCCGGAGAGTTATATTTCCATTTAGTAAATTGTCATTAGCGTCTGCCCATCGTTGCATTGTAATAGAAGTTCCTTCTAGATTATCTCCAAAATAATCTTGAGTAGGATCGCCTTCATCGTCTTGAAGAGGGACTTCATAAGGAGACATAGTTAAATTATTAGCGGGATATATAGGATGTTTAACTCCTAACGCGTCTATATATGATATATTAACATAGTTTACATAATCTTGAGGTATTATAACGCTTAAGCTTGCAGGAATAGTTAACTCCTGAGATTTAATACTTCTTAATGTGTCATAGCTAAATTCTTGTAGCCCTCTTTTAGCATGAAATATTACGTCTGTTCTTTTTACATCTGGAATTAATTTATGTTCTCCAACATAAGTAGCTATAAATCCGTTTATAATATCATTTAAAGAGGTATAGCCATAACTTCCGTAATTTTCTTCTACAGTGGTGCCTATAGCTTGTTTGTTGCCAAAATTTCCACCATCTAAAGATTTTAATTGGACTGCAATATACAACCCAGCTGCAGGCGCTACAGCAAAAGTTATTTTATTATTAACAACCGTGTATGTTCCAACGTATTCAGTATAAGACCCCGGATTGTTTGTTGCGCTAGTATATATTTGAAAATTATTTAGTGCATATTCTGGTAACGCTGTATTAGAAGTAGAAAAAACTAAATCAGTATTAAATGTAGTAGTTATTTCTCCGCTCCCATCAGATAAAAATCGCTGTGCTCCAGCGTAATATTGTTCGTTAGTTTCGGTTATTAAACCGCCATTAGGTATAGGCATATCTTATAATGTTGAGCGTTGAACTTCTTGTTGAACTTGTTGAGCAGCTACATTAATTATTTGAGGATCTCTTATTACTACGCCTGAATAAAGTAATATTTTTAATATAATATTAGTTTGCTCTGTTTTTGACAATTCAAAATCCACGGAATTAGTTGGATCCCATTGATAATAATTTTGCCCTGATGGTATTGTAAAATTCCAAATAACATCTAAAGGTTTTCTTAAATAGCTTACTGTTATATCCGATGTAATAGTTTGCGGGTATAAATATAATTTATGGTTTTCATATAAATATATAGGATATGTAGTAGTAGGGGCAACTAAAGGGGTGGTATTTATATATAAAAGCTCGTTTCGCTGCACTAGTTGAGCTTCTGTAGTATCTTTATATATTACTGTACCAAGCTTATAAAAGTCCTCTGGGGTTGCCGTAACAACTATAGCGGCTAAATTAGCTGGAACAGTATTGAATATTATATTAGCACCGCTAATAGTAAAAGCAGTTGTAACAACACCATTAATAGTAACGGATATTACACTATTTGCTAATTGAGAAGACGTTATTGATGTAAAAGGAAATGATATAGTTGTACCGTTTCCTGTAAAATTTTGTGTAGCTACACTGGCCCCCGATGTGGTAGGCAATGTAAAACATTTATCTGGAGCAACATAAGTAGCTGTTCCGTATTCTTTAAATATAGAAATGGCTTGATCAACATTTTTAATTCTGTCACCATATTCCGTGTCATTATCTGGTCTACGAAGCTGTAGATTTACAGTATCAAAGTAACTTTCAAATATTTCAAGCTGAACTTGCGTTGCAACTTTATTAAATTCATCTGGTGATAAGTTACCTCTCTGTTCTTTATTAAGAATAAGTAACACCGTTTTATAAACTATATCTACGTTTACTGCCATTTTATTTCTTTTGTTATAAATATTAACCGGCCTCACTTAAGAAACCGGCTAATAATAATTCACCATCTATAATATAATCACGTGTTTTTAAAAAAAACTACTAATTAAATTTCTTTTCTATAGATCTATATACTTCAACTCCTTCGTCAGTCTTAAAA
>WLWH01000685.1_pt1 | contig 26934 bp, 30 predicted proteins | sample 6712741 | NCBI WGS metagenome assembly WLWH01 (sample SAMN12718694, study PRJNA515312) | sponge metagenome | isolation source: marine sponge | host: Mycale hentscheli | place: New Zealand: South Island, Marlborough, Capsize Point | collected 2003-05-01
CATTTAAATATAATGAAAAAACTGATATTACATTTGAAATGTCAACTTTCAATGGAACTCATCCGTGTGCAGTATTTGGTGAAGGTATTCTAGTAAAAGAACTTATGAGTTGATATTATGAGTAATGATGTTTATTTGGGCAACCCTTTGCTTAAGAAGGCGAATACCGCGATTGAGTTTACACAAGAGAATATTGAAGAGTATATCAAATGTAAACAAGACCCGGTATACTTTGCAAATAACTATGTAAAGATTGTAACCTTGGACCATGGTCTTCAACCATTCAAGACTTATGATTTCCAAGATAAGTTGATTACTAACTTCCATGAAAACAGATTTAATATCTGTAAGATGCCTAGACAGACTGGTAAGTCAACCACCTGTGTATCGTATCTACTTCACTATGCTATCTTCAATGATAGTGTCAACATTGGTATCCTAGCAAACAAAGCCACAACTGCTAGAGAACTGTTAGCAAGACTGGCTACTGCATATGAGAACTTACCAAAGTGGATGCAACAGGGTATTCTTGTATGGAATAAAGGTAATATTGAGTTAGAGAACGGTAGTAAGATACTTGCAGCTTCTACCTCAGCATCAGCTGTTCGAGGTATGTCTTTTAACATCCTCTTCTTGGACGAATTTGCATTCGTTCCAAATCATGTTGCTGATGCATTCTTCGCATCTGTTTATCCTACGATTACTTCTGGTAAATCGACGAAGGTTATTATCGTTTCTACCCCTCACGGGATGAACCACTTCTATCGAATGTGGCATGATGCAGAGAGGGCAAAGAACGAATATATTCCAACTGATGTTCACTGGTCAGAAGTTCCTGGTAGGGATGAAGTCTGGAAAGAACAAACAATCAAGAACACTTCTGAACAACAGTTCAAGATTGAGTTTGAGTGCGAATTCCTTGGGTCTGTTGATACCTTGATTGCACCAAGTAAACTCAAAACTATGGTGTATGATAATCCAATTCAAACAAGTGCAGGACTGGATGTTCATGTTGCACCAATTCCTGACCATGATTATATTGCAACTGTTGACGTTGCAAGAGGAGTAGGTAATGACTACTCTGCATTTATTATTACTGATATTACTACATTCCCACATAGAGTTGTGGCGAAGTATCGGAACAATGAAATCAAACCGATGTTGTTCCCTAACATCATTTTTCAGTTAGCAAAGAAATATAACAATGCATTTGTTCTTTGTGAGGTCAATGATATTGGAGACCAGGTTGCAAGTATTCTTCAATATGATTTGGAGTATCAGAATGTTCTGATGTGTGCAATGCGTGGTAGAGCAGGACAAGTTGTAGGACAGGGTTTCTCTGGAACTAAAACACAACTTGGTGTCAAGATGTCCAAGACAGTCAAGAAGATTGGGTCACTCAATCTCAAGACAATGATTGAAGAGGATAAACTTATCTTCAATGACTATGAGATTATTTCAGAACTGACTACATTCATTTCAAAGAGTAATTCGTTCGAGGCAGAAGAAGGTTGTAATGATGACCTTGCAATGTGTCTAGTCATCTATGCATGGTTGGTTGCACAGGATTACTTCAAAGAACTGACAGACCAAGATGTTCGTAAGAGATTATACGAAGAACAGAAGAACCAAATCGAACAAGACATGGCACCATTTGGTTTTATGAATGATGGTTTAGATGAAGGAACCTTTGTAGATAATGAAGGAGATAGGTGGTATACCAAGAGTAATGAGTATGATGAGTATGGAACTGCTGCAGGTGGTTGGGAACTCTGGAACTACTGATGGAATTTGATGAGCAACTAGAACTAGGTCATTTACTTTTAAATGATAGGAGATGTAAAAGTTGTGGTGAAGTCAAAAATCTTGTAGATGATTTTTATAGGACAAGAAAAGATAGAGGAGCGGTTCCTTCTTCTTATTCATATGTTTGCAAAGAGTGTTTTATTGAGTATGTAAAGGAGAAGAAGAAAGATAGAACTCCGAAATCAAGATGGGAATACCCTGATTGGTAGGGTTTACTTCTTGTTTACCCTATCAAAACCAGGATATTCATAAATATTTTTAGTTAAATGAGTAACAAAGGAGAGAGAAAACATGGCTACTCCTCAACTATCTCCAGGAGTTTTAGTCAGGGAAGTTGACTTAACTGTTGGAAGAGCTGAGAACGTTCTTGACAACATTGGTGCAATTGCAGGACCCTTTTCATTGGGACCAGTAAATGAGCCAATTACGATTGAGACACAGCAACAATTCCTTGATACTTTTGGTAAGCCAATTGGAACTGATAGACAGTACGAGTACTGGATGTCTGGAAATTCATTCCTCTCCTACGGTGGTATTCTAAAAGTTGTTAGAGTTGGTGGAGACACCCTGAATAATGGTAATGCCGGAACCCAATCCGCTTCGGAAACTGTTAGAATTGATAACCTAGATGATTACGAACAGAATCATACGACAGACTCCAGTTTCTACTGGGCAGCAAGAAACCCCGGTACATGGTCGAACAGTCTGAAAGTTTGTACGATTGACAATCTATCGGATCAGATTATTAGTATTGCTACTACTAATCCAGGTGCATCAGGATTTGTTGTTGGTTATGGTGTTTCTACTGCAAAGGATGGAACTACAATCCCAGGCAATGGTTCACTAATTCAGTTCAATGGTAGCCTGAAGGGTATTATTACTGGAGTTAACACCGACGCACAAACTGCGGCAAATAGTTCAATTGAAGTTAAGGTACTTTCAAGAGTTACCCCAGTTACTCAATCTACTGCAAACATTGGTTTTACTACGGTAAAAACTATTGGAGTTGCAAGTACAGAGACAATTTCTGTTAATAGTACTGTTGGTGTTACCACAGGAACTATCGCAGTTATCCAGAATAATCCTGGAGTTGATGGTGCCGAAGGTGGAGTTCGTATTGTAAGCTTTGGTTCTTCTACAATCACATTGGCTGTAGGTATTGCACAATCTGCATTGGTTGGTACAGCTGTTACGTATCAAACATTGACATCGATTGCAGGATCTGAAACTCCAGTTACCTATCAGAATTACAATTCCGCTAATTCGTTCTCTGACGGTGATACACTGATTACTACTCCAGTTAGTGGTGTTGCAGCTACGACATTCACCAGTACTACAGTTACTGATTGGTACGATCAACAAACTCTTGGCCTTACAAACTCCACAGTTTACTGGAGAAATGTTGCACCGAGACCAGTATCTAACAGATTTGTAACTGAAAGATCTGGTGCAAACGATGCAATCCACGTAGTGGTTGTAGACGACAGTGGAGATGTTACCGGAGTTCAAGGTAATATTGTTGAGAGATTTGTATCGTTGTCCAAAGCTTCTGATGCTACTGCTGATGGAGACAATCCTACTAGGACTTACTATAAGGACTTCATTGCAAACAACTCGAAGTTTGCCTTTGCTGGGTTTAACCCATCGAATGCACAAGATACTTATTGGAATACAATTCCAACGGCGTCTGGCTTCTCAACTTCCTTTACACCTTACACCAATGCTCAAGGCCTTTGGGGTCAAGAGGCACAGGGTATTAGTTTCTCCTCACTGGGAAATGTAAGTTACACACTAACTGGTGGTGTTGACTATAGTGCCAATAAGGGTATGACTGCTGACCTTCCTGGTCTGTTGCAAGGTTACAATCTATTTGCTAACAAAGATGAGATTGCTGTCGATTATCTAATCATGGGTCCTGGACTTGCGGTAGAAAATGAATCACAAGCAAAAGCTAATCTTCTGATTTCTATTGCAGAACAAAGAAAGGATTGTATTGCAACTATCTCTCCACATAGAGCTAACATTGTAAATGTAACCAATTCTACCACACAAACCGCAAACGTATTAGGTTTCTATTCACCTCTTCAATCATCGTCTTATGCGGTGTTTGATACGGGTTATAAGTACACCTATGACAGGTTCAATAACGCATTCCGTTATATCCCAACCAATGGTGATACTGCTGGTTTGATGGTAAGAACTGCACTTAATGCATATCCTTGGTTCTCCCCTGCTGGTCTCCAGAGAGGTGTTCTGAACAACGCAGTTAAGATGGCATACAACCCATCCAAGAATCAGAGAGACGAACTCTACTCTGGTAGAATCAACTCAATCATCAACCAAAGAGGTTCTGGTATTGCACTTTACGGTGACAAGACTGCTCTTGCATATTCTTCGGCCTTCGATAGAATTAACGTAAGAAGATTGTTCTTGACTGTAGAACAAGCTCTTGAGGGAGCTGCAAATGACCAGTTGTTCGAACTCAATGACTCTAACACTAGAGCTAACTTTGTTAATATTGTCGAACCCTACTTGAGAGATGTTCAGGCTAAGAGAGGTGTTTACGATTTCAGAGTTATTTGTGACGAGACCAACAACACTCCAGATGTCATTGACAACAATGAGTTTAGAGCTGATATCTTCCTGAAGCCAACCAAGTCTATCAACTTCGTCACCTTGACGTTCGTTGCTACTAGAACTGGTGTTGACTTCGAAGAAGTAATTGGTACTGTTTGATTATATTAAATAACTACTAGGAGGATCAACTAATGGCAGAGACCAAATCACTTTCACAATTCAAATCCAGATTAGCGGGCGGTGGCGCCCGCCCCAATCTATTTGAAGTTTCAATTCCATCATTCCCATCAGCAATTTCTGATGCCTGGGGTAGTGGGGACCAGTCAGAAAATGGAACCTTTAAGTTCCTTTGTAAGGCTGCAGCCCTTCCCGCTTCAAACACACCTTCAATTCCTGTACCTTTTAGAGGTAGACAATTGAAGGTTGCTGGAGACAGAACCTTTGACCCATGGGAAGTTACAATCATCAATGATGAGGACTTCCAACTTAGAACAGCGTTCGAAAGATGGGCCAATGTTATCAGTAAGCTTGATGATGCAACTGGTGTTACCAACCCATCATCGTATATGACTGACGCATTTGTTCAGCAACTTGGTAGAGGTGCTGAAAGATTTGCAACCACAAATAGTGGTGGTCAGTCCGCGGTTCTGAGAACGTATAAGTTCTTCGATATTTTCCCAACGACTATCAGTGAAATTGCCCTTTCATATGACGATGGTGATCAGTTGGAAACATTCACCGTAGAATTCCAGGTTCAGTACTATACAATCGGTAACTCACTAGAGTCTTCTGGTAGTAGTGCTGGTGAAGTTTTGATTGAGTGATAAATAACTAGGAGATACACTTCTAGTAAATATATTGCAATGGCGAGACTATTTGGTTACTCAATTGAAGATGGCGAAAAAACACCGCCTGGTGTAGTATCTCCGATTCCACCCAATAATCAGGATGGATCGGAGAACTATGTCAGTAGCGGTTTTTTTGGTAGCTACGTAGATATTGAAGGGGTATATAAGAACGAGACTGATCTAATCAGACGATATCGTCAGATGGCACTCTATCCAGAATGTGATAGTGCAATCGAAGATATTGTAAACGAAGCAATTGTTTCAGATACAAATGATACTCCGGTATCAATCGAACTGTCTAATCTAAGTGCAAGTGATAACATCAAGAAAAAGGTAAGAGAAGAGTTTAGATACATTCTCGAACTTCTTGATTTTGATAAGAAGGCACACGAAATCTTTAGGAATTGGTATATTGACGGAAGACTTTACTACAATAAAGTCATTGACCAAAAGAAACCACAGGATGGTATTCAAGAGCTGAGGTATATTGACTCGGCCAAAATGCGTTATGTTCGTAAGTTGAAGAAGAAAGGTCCTGATAGTGTTCAGACCGCACAAAGTCAATATACAAATTCGAACGAAACTGCATACGATTTTCCCGAGATAGAAGAGTTCTTCATCTATACTCCAGATGCTCGTACTGGTACTGGGTATGGTGGAAATCCACAGAAAGGAGTCAAGATGACTCGTGATTCTGTTACCTATTGTACCTCTGGTTTGGTGGATAGAAACAAAGGACTTACACTATCCTGGCTGCATAAGTCAATCAAGCCACTCAATCAGTTGATGATGATTGAGGATAGTTTGGTTATCTACAGACTATCAAGAGCACCAGAACGTAGAATCTTCTACATTGACGTTGGCAATCTTCCCAAACAAAAGGCAGAGCAGTATCTGCGTGATGTGATGATGCGTTATAGAAACAAGTTAGTCTATGATGCAAACACTGGCGAACTTCGTGATGATAAGAAGTTCATGTCTATGATGGAAGACTTCTGGCTACCTCGTAGAGAAGGTGGTCGTGGTACTGAAATTACGACACTTCCTGGTGGTCAGAACCTTGGTGAAATTACTGACATCAACTACTTCCAGAGAAAACTCTATAGAGCTCTGAATGTTCCTGAAACCAGAATTGAAGGTGAAGGTTCTGGTATGTCACTGGGTCGTTCTTCTGAAATCTTGAGAGATGAAGTTAAGTTCTCCAAGTTTGTTGGGAGAATGAGAAAAAGATTCTCTGATATGTTTAACGACATGTTGAGAACTCAACTACTTCTTAAGAATATTGTGACTCCTGAAGATTGGGAGTACATGGCAGACCATATTCAGTATGACTTCCTGTATGACAATCACTTTGCAGAACTAAAAGAAGCAGAACTTCTGACAGAGAGACTTAATCTTCTTCAGACTGTTGAACCTTATATTGGTAGATTCTATTCCCAGGATTATGTTAGGAGACATGTTCTTAACCAAACTGATAGTGACATTATTGAACAAGATACTCTCATTGAAAAAGAAATTGAGAATGGTGTCATTCCTGACCCCAATGCAATGGCAGATCCTATGGCTATGGAAGGTGGGGCCCCAGGAATGGGTGGTGGACTTCCACCTGATACGGGTGGTGGTGATGCAATTCAATCACCAGAAGTACCCAAAGATCCAGCGGCTCCAAAAAACCCAGCCGGTGGTGTAATCTAAATAACCTTTAACGTAATTATTAATTCACATGGATGACCTTATGGACATGCTCGTCAAAGATGACGAGTCTGCATCACAAATTAGTGATAAAATCAAAGACATTTTGTTTGCAAAGAGTGCAGAACAGATTGAAACTATCAGACCAAACGTTGCTGCATCAATTTTTGATGAGCCAGTTTCTGATGAAGAAATTGAATCTGAGGTAGAAACAGAACCTTCTGAAGAAGAGTAATACTAAATACCTTTATAAGTAACTATTGTAATTAAAATAATGGGCGCATTACGACCAGTAGGAATCAATACTACTTTAGCAACCAGCACTTCTTCAGCTCAAACAGCATCGATTGCACAACAATCGGATACTCTCAGAGTTGTAGCACTGACTGCAGGGGTTCATATTGCATACGGCAATAACCCAACCGCAACTTCTTCAGACTTTTTTGTATCTACAACTGATACTGCAGAGATTTCACTTGGACCTGTAGCATCCCAAAGAGTTGTTGGATATACCAAAGGAACTACTACAACTCTAGATTTTCCAGAAGGAACTGGATGTCCTTTTGGAGTAGGAGAAGCAGTATCGTTGACTGTTGATGGTCAAGCAGCATTTGATTTTACACATCAAAACGTTCTATCAGTCAATAATACCGCTGGTGTTGATGGATTTTTTGGTACAAGATGTGTCATTGATTATAACTCATCGTCTGTTGTTGGAGACTTTACTTCTAACTACGCAACATTGAGAAGGTCAATTAAGATAGCGGCAGTTACTGCATCTGGAACTGGCACAGCTCAAATCCAACAAGTACAAACATCCTGAAGATCCATGCAACTTATCAGAGAAGAAATCGAAACAGTTGATTTTATCGTCGAAGAAAAGAACGGTAAAAAGAGTATGTTCATTGAAGGTATCTTCCTTCAAGGAGACATCTGCAATCGCAATGGAAGAATGTATCAAATGGAGGGCTTGAGAAAAGAAGTCCAAAGATACACAGAAAATCACATTAATGCCGGAAGAGCCCTTGGAGAACTTGGACACCCGGATGGTCCAACAGTCAACTTGGATCGTGTCAGTCACAAAATTGTTTCGCTCAAAGAAAGCGGAACAAACTTCATTGGTAAAGCTAAAATTCTTTCAACACCAATGGGTCAGATTGCACAATCACTTATTGGTGAAGGTGTCAAACTGGGTGTTTCTTCTAGAGGCATCGGATCATTGACCCAAACCAAAGAAGGTATCAACGTTGTTGGTTCTGACTTTATGTTGGCCACTGCAGCTGACATTGTAGCAGACCCTTCTGCACCTGATGCTTTCGTTGAAGGTATCATGGAAGGTAAAGAGTGGATCTGGGATGGTGGCATCCTTAGAGAACAACAAGCAGCCAAAACTTATAAGCACATTAACACGCTTGTAACTACTAAGCAACTTGACGAGCAGAAGCTCGATCTTTTCAACAACTTTTTGAACAATCTTTAAAAGGTATTGAAATAAACAAATTATAAATAAATATAGATTAAAAAAGGTTAATCGGAGTACCCTCAAATGTCTCGTGGAGATTTACAAGAAATGGAGCAATCTAAAACTGCTGTGAACGCCAACGCTAAATCTGCTGAACCAATGCAGAAGCTTTCTAATCCCGGCGAAGGTCTTTCACCTTCTTACGAGGATCTTGGCGGTCCAACACCAGAAAACTACAAAGCTGACGATGATTCGGCAAAGCTCAAAGAGCCTACGATCAAAACAGTTAACGATGTAGTTAATTCAAAAGCTGCCAAGGCTGATACAATGAAAAAAATGGCTAAGGAAGAAATCGAATCTACAGAAGAAGAAGTTCTTGAAGAAGAAGAGATTGTTTCTGAAGACGAAGGCATCGACATTGAAGAAGATGTAAACGCACTTCTCGGTGGCGAAGAGCTCTCCGAAGAATTCAAAGAAAAGGCTAAGGTCATCTTTGAAGCCGCATTAACCTCAAAAATCAAAGAAATCCAGGAAACCCTGGAAGTTCAGTTTGAAGCCAAACTGGACGAAGAAAGAGAAACCCTTAAGGGTGCTCTTACTGAAAGAGTTGACTCTTATCTTGAGTATGTCTGCGAAGAGTGGATGAAAGAGAATGAGTTGGCAATCGAACATGGTCTCAAGACCGAAATGACAGAATCCTTCCTCTCTGGAATGAAGGGTCTATTTGAAGAACATTATGTAACAATCCCTGAAGAGAAATATGATGTTCTTGAGAGCATGGTAGACAAACTTGATGATATGGAGACAAAACTCAACGAGCAAATCGATAAGAATATCGGCCTGAACAAGCGTCTTGCCGAGTCAGTTTCTGACAATATTCTTGATAACGTTTCTGAAGGCCTTGCCGCTACACAGAAAGAGAAGCTCGCTTCACTAGCTGAAAGTATTGAGTTTGAAAGTGAAGAAGAATATCGTGAAAAGCTGGAAACTCTGAAGGAGTCATACTTCTCTAGAACTCCAACTACAAAATCTGACGCTCCCCAAACCCTTTCCGAGGGTGTGGATAGTACCCCTGCTCCTGTTGCAGGAACCATGGATGCATATCTCAGAACACTGGGTGCGTTCAAAAATTGAATTTAATATTCATTCAAACAAAACAAACTATTAGGTAAAGCAAATGTTTCAATCTGAACATCTGCAGGAAAAGTGGAGTCCACTTCTCGACTATGAAGGCCTTGATCCAATCAAGGATTCACACCGTAGAAGCGTAACCGCAGTCCTGCTCGAGAACCAAGAAAAATTCCTCCGTGAGGAGCAAGCATTCAGTCAGGGTATCAACCTGATGGAATCCCCCACTAACTCTACAGGTAGTAACCCTACTGGTTTTAGTGGTGCAGCCCCCGCAGCTGGTCCTGTTGCTGGTTTCGACCCCGTTCTGATCTCCTTGATCAGACGCGCAATGCCCAACCTGGTCGCATATGACCTGGCTGGCGTTCAACCAATGAACGGTCCTACTGGACTCATCTTCGCGATGCGTTCACGTTACGAGAATCAGTCTGGTAACGAAGCACTGTTCAACGAAGTAGATACCGCATTCTCTGGTCAGGACGACGGTTTCAATCTGGAAGGTGGTTTCGCCGATGGCGCTGTTGGTCTTGGTACCACGTCACAAACCGGTTCTAATCCTTCTGTACTGAACCCCGTTGGTACTGCAACCACGAACCCCTCACCATATAACGTTGGTGAAGGAATGCAGACTGGTGACGCTGAGAACCTGGGAGCAGGTACTGGCGATCAGTTCAACCAAATGGCCTTCTCGATCGAGAAAGTCACCGTTACCGCCAAGTCTAGAGCTCTGAAAGCAGAGTACAGCTTGGAACTGGCACAAGACCTTAAGGCTATTCACGGTCTTAACGCTGAAGCCGAACTGGCTAACATCCTCTCTACTGAAATCCTTGCGGAAATCAACAGAGAAGTCATTCGTACCATCTACAACGTTGCTGAGCAAGGCGCTGTTTCTAACACCGCAACTGCTGGTATCTTCGACCTGGACGTTGACTCCAATGGTCGTTGGTCTGTTGAGAAGTTCAAAGGTCTTCTGTTCCAAATCGAGAGAGACGCTAACGCGATTGCTCAAAGAACTCGTAGAGGAAAGGGCAACATGGTTATGTGTTCCGCAGACGTTGCTTCTGCACTGACCATGGCTGGTATCCTTGATTACACCCCAGCACTGAATGCAAACCTGAATGTCGATGACACAGGTAACACATTCGCTGGTACGATCAACGGTAAGTTCCGTGTATACATCGACCCATATTCTGCTAACCTTTCAGCTGCTAACGCTGCTGGTGGTAATCAGTACTACGTCGTTGGCTACAAAGGTTCTTCACCTTATGACGCTGGCTTGTTCTATTGTCCTTATGTGCCGCTCCAGATGGTTCGTGCCGTTGGAGAAAATACTTTCCAGCCAAAAATCGGCTTCAAGACCCGTTATGGTTTGGTTGCTAACCCCTTCGCTGAAGGCACTACACAAGGTCTTGGCAGACTTCGTATTAACTCTAACCGTTACTACAGAAGAGTTGCAGTCAAAAATTTGATGTAGGCTCTAGCCTCATTGATTATCTGGAGACCCGAAAGGGTCTCTTTTTTTATGCATTGATAAATAGTAAAAAACTATCTTTGAAAGATGTCAAATATTCTCACTAATAATATCAATCCCCGTAGTGGTAATCTGATTACTATGACTGGCGACCTTGTAGCTAATACTACGGGTGCTCTTACAATCCCCACCGGTACCACAGCAGAACAACCAGCCACCCCATTGGCCGGAGCAACTCGACTTAACTCGACAACCGGATACACAGAAATTTATACTGGGGCAACATTAGGATGGAGAAGTTTTGACTATACATCACCGCCTAGTACTTTGCCAACCGATCTTACTATTTCAGCAAACACATCACTAAATGGAGCTGTTGTTTGTAAAAACCTAGTGATTGATGCTGGTGTTACAGTTACAGTTCCTGATTATGAAATTATTTTTATGGTCGCGGGTTCGGCTACGATAAACGGAACTATAACTGCCGACGGTTCTGGCTCTCGGGCAATTACCACAGTTGAAAATCTCCTCCAGCAGAATGTCACGGCCGCTGGAGATAAAATTGTTGGAGCTTTTTCTGGTTGGGCTGGGCCAGGCTGTCAAAGCAGAACCTACACTCCAGAAATTTATTTAGGGGGATCATCAGCTTCTACTAGCGTGGCTAATCTCGGTGGGAGTAATGTCACGAGCACTTGGACAAAAAGTGCCGGGGGTTATGCCGGAGGAGCTATTGTGATTAGAGCCGCCGGACCCATAACAGTTGGCGGTGGGGCGACGATATCTTCAAACGGGACGAAAGCTTCAATATACAAGACAATCACTGGAAATGCTTGGGCGGTTGGAAATAGTGGCCCAAGTGGAGGAACCATTATTCTCCACTCTGACACCTCTGTAAACACTGCTGGCACATTATCTGCTACAGGCGGCGATGGAGGCCCTGCGGCGTGTGCTGGCACTGGCTGTGCGATCGGCTTGGGAGGTGGAAATGGCGGTGGTGGTGGAAGAATTATTGTTCAAGCCCCGGTGGTCACTAATACCTCAACAGTTAATCTTGCCGGGGGCTCTAGTGCAGCTGGTATTAACGGCGCTGGGGTTGGTATTCAAGTGGGTGATAGTTACGGGGCCGGAAATGGTGGTGCTGGCGGTCAAACCAAGGGGCTTGGTGACCCGGTCAACGGAAATGCTGGCTCCACGGGCGTTATACAAAACTTTGGTAGTCCATTCTAATTCTTATCACAAACGAATAATGACAAATTCATTCGCAGGACAAGTTACCGATAGAAATTTCTTACAGGCAACTGGATTTAGATTTTCAGTAGCAAGAGCTGATAAGGTTGGTTTTTTCGGTAACGCAATTAATGTTCCTGGATTTACACTTGGTTCTCCAGACCAACCCAGTTATCTCAAGATGATACCTAGAGTTGGTGATATCTTAAATTATAATGATTTAAGAATTAGATTTTTGATCGATCAAAATCTTGAGAACTATATGCAAATCCAAAACTGGATGAGAGGTCTTGGATTTCCAGATAGTCTAGATGAAATTTATAAGTTTCAAAACTCTTGGGATGTACCTAAAGAAGAACGAAGTGAGATTAACTTAACTTCTGATGGGACTCTAACGATACTTAGTGCAATAAATAATCCGTTGTTTGTTGTCAAATTTTTAGACATGTTTCCGACTAGTCTGTCTGACATTAACTTTGATTCGACATTGACTGATGTGGAGTACTTGACAGCTGACGTTACTTTCAAGTATCTTAACTATACGATAGAACCATTTGATTGTTGTTAAATGATTGACTTGACCGGAATCCAAGAGATGTGGGAAAAGGATTCTAAAATTGATATTGATAACTTACATACAGAATCCATAAACATTCCCGTTCTGCATGCAAAATATTATGACATTTATAATAACCTCATGTTGTTGAGGAAGAAAGCAGAACAACAGAAGAAGAACATTCGTCATGAGAGATATGAATTTTATTCAGGTAAAGCAGATCCCGATGTTTATATCGAGAATCCGTTTCCCAAAAAGATCCGAGATAAAGACACTCTTCAAAAATATCTTGACGCAGATGAGAAACTCTCAGGAGTTTCGTTAAAGATAGAATATTATGATGTCATGTTAAAGTATATCGAAGAAATTCTAAAACAGATAACTAATAGGACATATCAAATCAAGAACTCAATAGACTTTATGAGGTTTACATCTGGAGCAGGGTAATGGATGAGGAAGGTTACTACCATATAGAATTACCTATAGAAGGTATTCGTCTGATTCACACAGGTCTATCACAGGCAGTTAAGAGTTGGCCTGGAGGTGACCCCGCAGAACAATTAGATTTAATTATGATGAGAGATAATTTCTATAAGATTATGTTAGAACATAGGTTTGACAATATGTAATAAATACTATTGCTTATGTTTGGCGACTAAGCGTAAAAGGGGGCTTTGGGCCCTCTTTTGTTTGCACGTATAAATAGGTATAGCCAAACATAAAGTAATGAATAAGTATTATACTTACGCGTATTTGCGTGAGGATGGAACTCCCTACTATATTGGTAAAGGGTCTGGAGTGAGAATAAACAAATCTCACGATAGTGTAGGAGTGCCACCAAAAGAAAGAAGAATATATCTAAAACAAAACCTCACAGAAGACCAGGCATTTAGACACGAAATCTATATGATTGGTATTTTGGGGAGAATATGTGATGGTGGTATTTTGAGAAATGTGACATTGGGAGGTGATGGCCAATCAGGTAAAACACCTTGGAATAAAGGCATACCTATGTCAGAAGAAAGTAAAAAAAAGTTATCTGAAAAGAAGAAAGGTAAAACCTCACCACGGAAAGGTGTTGTATTGTCTATAGAAACAAAAAAGAGAATTAGTGAGAGTAGAAGGGGTGGAAAGATGTCAGAAGAAGATAAAAAAATTAGGAGTGAAAAACTAAAAGAGTATTATAGACAAAGAAGGGAGGCTGGATATAAGAGATAAATAATAGTAACTAAAAAGTTACATTATGTCTCATTTGATTATTGAGAAAGTAAATGAAGTATATCTAAAAATAACAACTGAACCGCATGTTGAGCATGAGTTGCGGGACAAATTCACTTTTGAGGTCGAGAATAAGAAATTTATGCCGCAATACCGTAGTAGGTATTGGGACGGTTATGTGCATTTATTCAATATGAAGACCAAGAGGATCTATGTGGGTCTTCTGGATAAGATTGTAGCATTTTGTGAGAACAACGGGTATACATATAAGTTTGAAAATAATAAGTTTTACGGATTACCATTTGAAGTCAATGACTTTGTATCGTTAGGTGGTGTCAAGGACTACATGAAGTCCATTACTCATTTTGAACCGAGAGACTATCAGATAGAGGCGGTTTATGATGCATTGAGATATAATCGTAAGTTACTGATATCACCTACAGCATCTGGTAAGTCATTTATGATTTACACTATTGTCAGATACCATGTAGCAAAAGGTAATAAAATTCTATTGGTGGTTCCTACTACATCTCTTGTAGAACAGATGTATAAAGATTTCAAGGATTATGGTTGGGACCCAGAGAACCACTGTCACCGTATCTACGCAGGGCGTGAGAGGGTCAATACGAATGAAGTGACGATTACCACCTGGCAGTCTGTATATCAGTTAGATAGGAAGTTCTTTGAGGAGTATGATGTCATCATTGGTGATGAGGCACACTTGTTTAAGAGTAAGTCTCTTGTAGGGATTATGGACAAGTTACACCATGCAAAGTATAGATATGGATTCACAGGAACATTAGACGGGACACAGACCCATAAGTGGGTGTTAGAGGGACTGTTTGGGCCATCGTATAAAGTTACTGGAACAAAGAAACTTATTGATGAAGGACATCTTGCATCACTTGATATTCAATGTCTCGTCTTGAAGTATCGACCAAAGAAGTTTGATACATACGAGGATGAGATTCAGCATCTCATCTCTCACGAGATGAGAAATAAATTTATTACAAATCTTTCTTGTGATATGAAAGGTAATACTCTCGTCTTATTCAGTCGAGTTGAATCTCATGGTGCAATTTTATATGAGATGATAAATAATAAGGTAAGTGAAGGAAGAAGAGTATTCTTTATTCACGGTGGTGTTGGTGCAGAAGATAGGGAACAAGTCAGACTCATTACCGAATCACAACAAGACGCTATCATTGTTGCATCATACGGAACATTCAGTACCGGTATTAATATTAAAAATCTACACAATGTAATATTTGCCTCTCCATCCAAATCTCGTATACGGAACTTACAGAGTATTGGTAGAGTCCTTAGAAAAGGCAAAGATAAAGTGAGTGCAAAACTTTATGACATTGCTGATGACTTTACAATTAACTCAAGAAAAAACTATACACTGAATCATTTTATTGAGCGTATCAAAATTTACGTATCTGAACAGTTTAACTACGATATTTTAACTATTGATATAAAAGACTAAACAAGGAGAGCATATGATAGAAGATGACTTTTTCGCCACCATAAAACTTAAATGTGGCGATGAGATATTTGCTAAGGTAGCAGCATCTGATGAAGATGATAGAACTATGTTACTGGTATCAAATCCTATTATGATAGAACCAGTCAAGAGTAGAGGTTCTATTACTGGATATAAATTTGAACCATGGTTAAAGACTTCTCACGAAGACTTATTTGTAATTAATCTAGATGATGTTCTTACGATGTCTGAATCAGAGAATCTTGAGATGATTATGAACTATCAAGAGTATATAAGAAAGTCTACTAAAGGTAACTTTCAGAAGTTAGATAGAAAGATGGGATACATTTCTAATGTTCATGATGCTAAAGAAGTTCTAGAGAAACTCTATAATCTCTAAGAACCTATAACTTATCTATCAACCGGGACAAGCCTAGTCTATACGACATTTGTACTCTTGTCAACACTTGTCGAACTGATAAGGTCATGTTATAATAAGTACAACACATTATTCGGGTTAAAAACTTGAAACCATTATGCCAAAACCAAGAAGTACAGAGCACTATGTAAACAATAAGGAATTTCTGAATGCTCTTGAGAATTACTTTGCACAGGTTGCAACAGCAAAACTCAATGACCAACCCAAACCAGTTATTCCTAGGTATATTGGTGAATGTTTCCTGAAGATTGCAAACCATCTATCATACAAACCTAACTTCGTGAACTACATGTTCAAGGATGATATGATTTGTGATGGTATCGAGAACTGTGTAAGATATATTCATAACTTTAATCCAGAGAAGTCAAAGAACCCCTTTGCATACTTCACTCAGATTATCTACTATGCTTTCCTGAGAAGGATTTCTCAAGAGAAGAAGCAACTAGAAATTAAAAACAAGATTCTTGAGAAGAGTGACTTCGATGAGGTCTTTGATTCCAATGAACTTGACAGTGGTAACTATTCCGACTATAATAGTATTAAAGATGCAGTGCATCAAAAACTGAGAGGTGGTTGATTATGAATGGAAGTCTTGACCCAGAAGAACGTATTCTAGATGAACCAACTATCAACGAACTTGTTGCTGGTTATGTAGAAAAACTTGGTTGGTCTGTAGATGATGAGATTACTGTAGAACTCGGTGGTACTCAGGTCTCAGGTATTGATGTTGGTGAAGAGTACAACAGAAAGTGGCAGTCACCTATTGGTACTCGTAAGTACAATAAAGATTGTTTCATCGTTATCAAAAATCAATCTCGTAGAGATTTGACTGGATCTCTACCTATGGATAGAGAACACAAACCTCAACACCCATATACCCCTGTTGAACCACAAGATATTGTTGTCAACATGGAAGGTGGTGTCGGTGGGTCTTGGGAAGTTAAGGAAGACTAATGAAGATTGGTATTATCACCGATACGCACTATGGTGCTCGTAAAAACTCTAAACTCTTTCATGATTACTTTGAAAAGTTCTACAATGATATCTTCTTTCCTACTCTAGAAAAGGAAGGTATCGACACTGTAGTACATATGGGTGATGCATTTGATAGTCGTAAGGGTATTGAATTCAAAGCACTTAAGTGGTCCAAGAGAGTTGTGTTTGACCCTCTTAAGGAACGTGGTATCAAGATGCATCTGATGGTTGGTAATCATGATGCATACTACAAGAACACAAATGAAGTTAATGCAGTAGACCTTCTACTGAAAGAATATGATAATGTTGAGGTTTATTCTTCTCCTACAGAGGTGTCATTGGGTGGTCTTAAAACTCTCTTTATTCCTTGGATCAATGAGGACAACCAAAAAGAAACCAATAAGATTATCAGTAAGACCAAGTGTTCAGTCGCAATGGGACACCTTGAACTCAATGGATTCAAAGTCAATAACCAAATCGTCATGGACCATGGTCACGACAGTAGATCCTTTGATAAGTTCAAAAAAGTATTCTCGGGACATTATCACACTCGATCCGACAATGGGACCGTTTATTATCTCGGTAATCCCTATGAAATGTTCTGGAGTGATGTCAAAGATGCCAGAGGTTTCACTCTTTTTGATACAGAATCTCTAGAACATACCCCAGTAAATAACCCTCATAGACTCTTCTATAACATCTATTACGAAGATACAGACCATCAAACATTCAATACCACAGAGTATGAGAATAAGATTGTCAAGGTTATCGTAAGAAAGAAAAGTGACATCAAGAAGTTTGAAAAATTTATTGACAAACTTTATGCAACTGGTGTTGCAGACCTTAAGATTGTAGAGAACTTTCAACTCATTGAGAGTGAAGAGTTTGAAACAGAAGAATCAGAAGACACAATGTCTATCTTAAGTAGATATATTGATGAGTCTGAAACCGAGTTAAATAAACCATTGATTCAGTCCCTGATTAAAGAAATCTATCAGGAAGCATGTGAGGTTATTTGATGCATATTATCACAGTCGTAGGTAAGGAAAAAGAAGGAGCATATTCTGTTATTGATGAGGATGGAGAACAGGTTCTCTATATCTTTATGGAAGAGGATGATGCCACAAGATATTCTATGCAACTAGAAGAACTTGGTTATCCTGAAATGACTGTGTTAGAAGTAGACGATGAAGTGATGATAAAAACTTGTGAAATGCACGATCACCGTTATACTGTGATCACCCCCAATGACATTGTAATTCCACCTGACGAAGAATATGATAACCTTTAAGAAAATTTCCTGGGCCAATTTTTTGAGCACTGGTAATCAACCAACTGAAGTTATTCTTGACGGAACTGCAACCACACTTATCATCGGTGCCAATGGTGCAGGTAAGTCAACTATTCTTGATGCATTGACATTCGTCTTGTATGGTAAGTCATTTCGTAAGATCAATAAAGCACAACTCATCAATAGTACCAATGAGAAGAGTTGTTTAGTTGAGATTGAGTTTGATGTCAATAGTGTAGAGTGGAAAATTCAACGCGGTATCAAACCAAACATCTTTAAGATTACTCGTAATGGTGAGGAGTTAGATCAATCACACTCTGCGATAGACCAACAGAAGTGGCTGGAACAGAATGTTCTCAAGATGAACTATAAGAGTTTCACACAGATTGTGATCTTGGGTTCTTCTACCTTTGTACCCTTTATGCAACTACCTGCATCTAGTCGTAGAGAAGTTGTAGAAGATCTTCTTGATATTAAAATCTTCTCATCGATGAATGACCTGATCAAATCTAAGATTCGTATCATTCGTGAAGAGACAAAGACTCTACAGTTGAAGAAAGAATCGATTCAAGATAAAGTTGATATGCAAAAAGACTTTATCGATAAACTTGAGAGTCAAAGTAAAGACGACATTACTACAAAGACTAATAGTATCGAATCTATCAATACTGAAATCGAAACTTTGTTTCAGAAAAGTTTAATTGAAGAAGATAGACTGACAGAACTCAATAAATCTTTAGAAAAGTTTGAAGGAGTTCAACAAAGACTTCGTGAGTTTGGTAATGTCAAAGGTAAATTGTCACAACGAATACAGACTATTGTAAAGGAACATAAATTCTTCAGTGAAAATACGGTTTGTCCCACCTGTGACCAGGACATTGAAGAATCATTCCGTGTAAATAGAATTAGTGATTCTCAAAATAAAGCAGAAGAGTTGCGTGAGGGGTTTGAACAACTCCAAGGTGCAATTAAAGACGAAGAGTTGAGAGAATCACAATTTAATCAACTTACCAAAGACACTACAAAAGTACTTAATGAAATTTCTTCTTTCAATGTACAGATCTCTAGCTTACAGAAACAGGTTAGGGGACTGGAATCAGAAATTCAAACTGTTACCAGTCAGATCCAGAACAGAAATACTGAACATGAAAAGTTAGAAACATTAAGAAGTACCCTTGATCAAACATACGATGAACTTACTAAACGGAAAGAGAATATTTCCTACCATGATTTCGTATACAGTCTTCTTAAAGACGGTGGAGTCAAGGCAAAGATTATTAAGAAGTATCTTCCTCTCATCAACCAACAGGTAAATAACTACCTTCAGATGATGGACTTCTACATCAACTTCAAACTTGATGAAGAATTTAACGAGACGATTGAATCTCCGATTCATGAGGACTTCTCCTACGCATCTTTCAGTGAAGGTGAGAAGATGAGAATCGACTTGTCTCTACTCTTTACCTGGAGAGAAATATCTAGAGTTAAAAACTCTGTCAACACTAACCTGATGATCCTAGACGAGGTTTGTGATAGTAGTCTGGATGGGAGTGGGTCAGATGACTTCATGAAAATTATTCGATATAGACAACCAAATACAAATGTGTTCGTCATTTCTCATAAGGATGGCATTGAAGATAAATTTGATCAAGTCATTCGATTTGATAAGTTTAAAGGGTTCTCAAGAAAAGTATGACTAAATTTTCAAACTGCCTTCTTGATACGAATATATTTCCTAGTTTTATCGTGTCTACTGATTTGACTTCTCTTATCAATACTGATGATGTTAGATCCGACTTTATTAATCTTAGGAATAAAGATACTGGGGTAAAAAGAACCAATGTTCATGGTTGGCATTCAGAACCATGTAGTTATGATGATGGACAGTTTACTCTTGGAACTGAGTTTCAACATATAAAAAAAATATTTGATCTTACTGAGGAGTTTGTTAATGACTTCTTAGAATCAAATCATACTAACTTGTTTGCCAATAAAATATTTTCCTGGTTATTAGAGAATGGACCCGGTGCTTATAATGTAATTCATAATCATGGAAAACTAGATCTCATCGGTGTCTACTACGTTGAGGTCCCAAAAAAGTCTGAAGGATTGACATTGGTTAGAACCGATGCATTTACTCATACTGCACTATGTTCCTCAAATGGTTCTAAGGAATTTGATTCTGAATTTACGATAGATGCCATCGTTGGAAGATTGTATATTATCCCTGGAAATTTGTACCACTACGTAAAACCCTTTGACGATGAAGGATACCGAAGATCAATAGTATTCAATATAAACTGTTCGAGAAGATAATGTTTAGTTAGATCACAAATATACAAATGTTAGTAAACTAACACAAAGTATACTATATAATACAGTGATACGGAGAATACTATGAAAGACCTTTTATCCAGAAATGAACTAGCATCTTGGCAATGGGACGATAAGTCAACTAACGAGGAGACACGAGATCAAGTCACAGATTACTTTCAATGTATTTCTGATTGCGAAATTATTGATAGTACCGCAAGGAGGTTCTGCCGTCACATTCTTACCGAATAAAAACGATCAAGGAGTTTAAAACCAAGGTCCCCTTCACCTAATAAGTGGAGGGGATTGGTCTATGTGCCAATAATAAAACTGTACGACCCGTCCATTTTTTGGTCGGGTTTTGTTATATACTATGTCTATCGGAAACGAAATGACTATGGTCAACTACGAAATCAAATCACAACTTGCAAAACTTCTTGCCACCGAAGATATTCTAGTTGAGAATCGTAATATTGAAACTGCGCAGTTTGATGTAGAGAATAGAATCCTGACTCTTCCTATGTGGAAACGAGCAAGTGAGAGTGTCTATGATATGTTGGTAGGTCACGAAGTTGGCCATGCTCTTTACACACCTAATGAATGGGATTGGGAAGATAGAGTTCCTCAACAGTTTGTAAACGTAACTGAAGATGCCCGTATTGAGAAACTGATGAAACGTCGGTATCCTGGTATAGCAAAGAGTTTCTATAAAGGTTACAAAGAACTATCTGACCAAGATTTCTTCGAACTTGGTGATAAAGATCTTCAAGATATGAATCTTGCTGACCGCATCAACCTTCACTATAAGATTGGTAACTTCATTAATGTACCTATCGACGATGGTGAAGAGAAAGATATTCTAGACATCGTGGGTAAAACAGAAACTTTTGATGAAGCTGTTCTTGCTGCAGAAGTTCTCTACAAGTATTGTATTGGTGAGGTAGAAGAACAACAGGAGACTGTTAAAAATGTTCCCACCAGTCAAAACAAAGAAGGTTCTTTTGATAGTGAACCAGAGAAAGAAGAAACCTCTGGTACTGAAACACCAGAAGTTTCAGGTTCTACAGAAGGTTCTACAGAAGGTTCCAGTGATGATAGTGTCAAAGAGGAACCTCAAGTTCAGACAGACCAAACTTTCAATGAAGGTACTCAAGAACTCAATGGTATAATTGAACAAAGTAGAAATCCTGAATACCATGAGGTTCCTGAAGTTGATGTAGAACAAATTATTATTTCAAATTCTAAATGTCATAAAGAGATAAACGAGCACTGGACAAAACTGTCCACTGAAGAAACTTATTGGGACGATTACTCAAAAATATACCGTAAAATACGAGCAATAGATTTTACTTATGTTGACAGTGAGTACAATAAATTTAAATCATCTAGTCAAAAAGAAGTCAACTATCTTGTAAAAGAGTTTGAATGTAAGAAGTCTGCAGATGCATACTCACGGTCACTGACCGCAAAGACTGGTGTATTAGATTGTACCAAACTTCATACCTACAAATACAATGAAGACTTATTCAGGAAGGTAAACGTACTACCTGACGGTAAGAACCATGGTCTTATCTTTATTCTTGACTGGTCAGGTTCTATGGCTACTACTCTTCTTTCTACCATAAAGCAACTCTTCAATTTGATTTGGTTTTGTAAGAAAGTGAATATTCCATTCGATGTATATGCATTCAGTAACAACTATATCGAAAACCGACATACAGAAAAACGGTACACCCCAAGTGTTAAATTTGAAGATATCGAATATCAAGATGTAAGAGATAATATGTTGGTAGTTTCTCCTGACTTTAATCTCCTGCACTTCTTTACTAGTGACACAAGAAAGGCAGAACTTGATAAACAGATGTTGTCTTTGTATCGAATTGCATATTCCTGCTCAATGAATGCAAACTACGAACCTCCATTGAACTTCTCTCTTTCTGGTACTCCATTGAACGAAGCAATTGTTTGTCTCCACCAGATTATTCCTCAATTCAAAATGAAGAATAAAGTTCAAAAAGTCAATACAGTTATTCTGACTGATGGTGAGGCCAATCACTTACCAGTATTCAGAACATGTGATTACATGGGTGGTAAGATGTCTATTGCTCGAATGAGTCCTAGTGATTATATTCGTAATCGTAAGACTGGACACACTTATAAAGTTCCTGGACAATACTATGAATTTACTGAACTTCTATTAAAAGATTTGAAAGAAAGTTTTCCTGATGTAAATCTTATCGGTATTCGTATTGCTTCTAATTATGAATTCAAACCTTTCTTACGTCGGTACATGGAAGTTAGTGATGAACTTATGAAAGTTGTTCGCAAAGAAAAGTTCTATGAGATTAAGAACTCTGGTTATACTTCTTACTTTGGTATGTTAGATACCGGTCTGAATAATGACACTGAATTTGAAGTTGATGAGGGAGCATCTAAGTCAAAAATCAAATCAGCATTTGCCAAAAATCTTAAGGCCAAGTCTCTAAATAGAAAAGTACTTAGTCAATTCGTCAACCTGATTTCCTGACCAGATTGACAACTGTCCCAACCACCCACCGTTACGGGTGGTTTTGGACTATATTAGCTTTGTTGACCACACCACATACATCATGGCACTATCAAAAGAATACGTAGTCACTTCTCTTCAAGCACTGTATGGCGAAAATGTTACTTCTGGTGACCTTCGTGCCTGGTGTTCAATGAATGACTGTAACTATCAGACTGTAACTAAAAAACTAGACGAGTATAAGACTGGTCGAGGTAAGTGGAATCTTACCGTTCAAGAACAACTAGAACAAACCTATCAAGCAACTCCTGCAACTCCTGCAGTCGAACAAGATCTCATTCCGGTAAAAGATGATACCTTCGTCAAGTTTGGTAATTTTACAGACATCAAGAAGATTATTCAGTCCCGTCTATTCTATCCATCGTTTATCACGGGTCTTTCTGGTAATGGCAAAACGTTCTTGGTTGAACAGGCTTGTGCTCAACTCAAGAGAGAACTAATCCGTGTCAACATTACTATCGAGACTGACGAAGACGATCTTATTGGTGGCTTTCGTCTTGTTAATGGCGAAACTGTTTGGCATAACGGTCCAGTCATCGAGGCTCTGGAACGTGGAGCAGTGTTGCTTCTAGATGAAGTTGACCTGGCATCTAATAAAATCCTATGTCTTCAATCTATTCTTGAAGGTAAAGGAGTTTTCTTGAAGAAGACTGGTAAGTTTGTACAACCCAAGGAGGGGTTCAATGTTATTGCAACTGCAAATACTAAAGGTAAAGGCAGCGATGACGGTCGGTTTATTGGAACTAACGTTCTCAATGAAGCATTTCTAGAACGTTTCTGTATTACTCTTGAACAAGAATATCCAACGGCCAAGACCGAACAGAAAATTCTAGAGGGAATTGCTTTAGACCTTAGTATTGAAGACCGACAGTTCTGTAAGCATCTCTGTGACTGGGCTGATATCATTCGTAAGACATTCTACGATGGTGGTATTGAAGATGTTATCTCTACCCGTCGTCTGGTACACATCGTTCGTGCTTACAGTATCTTTGGTGACAAGAGTAAAGCAATTCAAGTTTGTATCAATCGTTTTGATGATGAAACCAAGTCTTCCTTCTTGGAACTTTATGACAAGGTAGATGTAGATTTTGAGATGAAAGTTGACAACGAGGAGGATACTTGATAGAATGAACGCATGGAGTTTATTATATGATCACATGAATTCTTTACCCGAAGAGGGGTATGAATGGACCCCTCTTGTTTCTAATGAGGACAAAATTGAATTGACTGAATCTAATGAGATTAATTTAAATCTCGAACCAGCACATTTTTGGAAGTATGAAGAAGATGTTGCATTGAAAGAAGTTCGTGACTACTTGTCAGGAACCTATCAATCCCATTATACTTCTAAAGAGTCAAAGACTCAAACACTCGATCTGATTGAAAGTATTGGTGATGCAGAAGCTTTCTGTAGATCTAATGCTATTAAGTATCTTTCCCGCTTCGGTAAGAAGGGTGGAAAGTCAAAGATGGACATTCTGAAGGCAATACACTATTGTATTCTTCTCTACCATTTTTCTGGTATTAACACGCAACCTAAAGGTAACTACGAAACATTTTAATTATGAAACTGTCCGAATCCACTGTTGGTCTTCTTAAGAACTTCTCTTCTATCAATCAATCTATCTTGTTCAAGCAAGGTAGTAAGTTGCGTTCAATCTCAGTGATGAAGAACATCCTGGTTGAAGCTAATGTTGCTGAAGAATTCCCTAAAGATTTTGGTATCTATGACCTGAATCAATTCTTGAATGGATTGTCTCTCCACTCTTCCCCAGACCTTGACTTTGAACGGGACCAGTATGTTGTCATCAAAGAAGGTAAGTCACGTTCGAAGTATTTCTTCGCAGACCCATCTGTAATTGTTGCTCCACCTGAGAAAGAGATTACACTTCCTTCTGAGGATGTATGTTTTGAACTGACCAGTCAACAACTTGAGAAACTCAAGAAGGCTGCTTCTGTCTATCAACTTCCTGATGTATCTGCCATTGGTGAGAATGGTGTTATCAAACTTGTTTCTCGTGACAAGAAGAACGACACTTCTAATGACTTCTCCATCATTGTTGGTGAGACCGATACTGACTTTGTATTCAACTTCAAAGAAGAGAACCTGAAGATTATTCCTGGAAACTATAATGTAGTTGTATCTTCTAAGTTGTTGTCTCGTTTTAGTAATCAGAACTACGATGTTCAATACTACATTGCACTTGAACCCGACTCTACCTTTGGTTGATTATGACTGATTGGACAGAACAATATGGCAATCTTCCCGACTCCGAGTTGGATAAGATTGCAGTTCTTCGTGTCATGGAATGTACTAATGGTGTTATCCAATATGCATTCCGTGATGGCCTAGATCATGCATTACCAATCGAACAGACCCGAGAGGTAATGAAATTCAGTATGTCATGTATTAAGAACATGGCAATACCTCTTAGAGAAGAGACTATTACCTTCCTACCAGAAACTGAAGAACTCATGCGTCAAGCAAGAGAGTTCTATATCAATGGTGTGAAGAAAGGTAGTGATAAAGACTATGCTGAGTTTATGAGAATTTCTGAAGCCACTGCACAAGTATGTGGAATGGAAAGGATTGTAACAGCATTGAAACTCTTGGAAAAGGAGGTTGACGTTTTTCCTGAAGGCACACTAAACTGGGGTGTGCAATACCTGATGCAATTTTTTAGTAATGAATATCTTCGCGACTTCTTCGAATCCATGGCAGAGCGCCAGGGTTCTACCTGACAAGCACATCGTCAAGATGCCTCTAGAGACCTGTCAGATGCTTGCTATCGTCTGTTCAGACAAGTGGGGTCATGGGTTCGGTACCTTACCCAAGGCCGATGGGACCCCATACAGCACAGAGAAGGGTGCCTTCCGTAACCACCCCTGTACCATCTGGGCCAATGAGTTCGTAATGAACTGGCAGTGGCTCCTACACCACGGTCTTGCCCTTTGTGATGAGTACACACAAAGGTATGGTAAAGTGCACACATGTCTCAATACCTTGCATGCTGCAAAGGAAATTCTACCAACTGGAGATCCTACTGGTAGATCTGGTAAAGAAACAACTCCCTTTATATTTGCTGGACCTGATGAGTTCAAGTATGATACAACAGTTGATACCCACACAAAGTACAGGATGTATGTTGCATCTAAACCATGGGTGAAAGATAACTATCTTCGCCTACCCCATCGTAAACCTGATTGGATATGATAACCACATTGAATGTAGATGATGACGGGGTTCTAACACTCACTGAAGAAATCCTCCAAGAAACTGGATGGAAAGAAGGAGATATGTTAGAATTTATTGATAATGGTGATTCTTTTATTATGAGGAAAGTTGATGAGTCGTAGTGAATTTGTCTGGGTTGAGTCTTATCGACCTGAGACTATTGAAGATTGTATTCTTCCTGATGGGATCAAGAATACATTTAAACAATTTGTAGAGAAAGGTGAAGTCCCTAATCTACTTTTGTCTGGACCACCCGGATGTGGTAAAACCACAGTGGCCAAAGCCCTTTGTCATGAACTTGGAGTAGATTATTATGTCATCAATGGATCCGATGAGGGACGATTCCTTGATACTGTCAGAAACAATGCGAAGAATTTCGCTTCGACCGTCTCGCTTTCGTCAAGTGCTAAACACAAAATCATTATCATTGACGAAGCTGACAACACAACCCCAGATGTACAACTCTGCCTACGGGCGTTTACTGAGGAGTTCATTGGCAATTGCAGATTCATCTTCACCTGCAACTACAAAAATAAGATTATTGCCCCCCTCCACTCCCGATGTGCAGTCATTGACTTTGCCATTAAGGGAAAAGAAAGACAAGAACTTGCAGCCAAGTTTTTCAACCGTCTCAGGACTATACT